>Ga0222714_10000057_pt1 | contig 132117 bp, 112 predicted proteins | sample C33_3DmetaG_FD_165048 | JGI IMG/M metagenome (GOLD analysis project Ga0222714, IMG submission 165048) | Estuarine water microbial communities from San Francisco Bay, California, United States - C33_3D | ecosystem: Environmental > Aquatic > Marine > Unclassified | place: USA: California...
GCGCCGCGTATTGGATGTAAACGATCGTTCATTAAGATTTATAAATACTGGACTAGGAGGAAGCACAAACGGAGTTCCACAAGAAACTGGATTTGACATAACCCCCGCCTCTGAGATAATGGCTATTCTTTGTTTATCTAATTCATTCGAAGATTTAAAACGTAGATTAAGTCAAATCTTACTCGGTTACACATATGAAGGGACACCTTTTAGAGTGTCTGATTTGGGTGCAACAGGAGCGTTATCGATTTTATTAAAAGACGCAATTAATCCAAACTTAGTTCAAACCCTTGAGGGTGGTCCGGCATTTATTCACGGGGGACCATTTGCAAACATTGCCCATGGGTGCAATAGTATAATGGCTACATATGCAGCAATGGAACACGGGGAATATGCAATAACTGAGGCTGGATTTGGTAGTGACCTCGGTGCTGAAAAGTTTCTAAACATTAAATGTAGAGCCGCAGGAATTGCTCCTAAAGCAACCGTATTAGTTACTACTACTCAGAGTTTAAAACTGCATGGAGATGTGCCAGAAACGGATATAAAACTTCCTAATAAGGATGGATTAACAAAAGGTTTGGAGAATTTGAAACGTCATGTTGAAAATTTACAAGGTCTTGGTCAATCTGTTATTGTAGCTCTAAATCAATTCCATTTCGATACGGAAGAAGAATTATCACTAGTAGAGGAATATTGTAATAATCTAGGTGCGGCATTCGCTCGTAACGAAGGATTTGCAAAAGGTGGTGATGGGGCAATAGACTTAGCTAAAAAAGTAATAGAAATTGTAGAGAACAACCCATCTAATGGAATTGAACATACTTATGATCTAAATGATACGATCGAAAGTAAGTTGGAGCAAATAGTTCAAAAAATATACCGAGGTAGCAATGTTGTATTAGGAGCGAATGCTAGAAAGCAAATGAAAAAAATAATTGAATTAGGTGGAGATAAATGGCCCGTATGCGTAGCAAAAACTCAATTTTCTTTTACTGAGGATGCAAAGAAAGTTGGGGTCGCTGAAGGATTCACCATACACATAGATAATTTGATTATAAACGCAGGAGCAGAATTCATTGTAGCTGTTGCCGGCTCGATAATGAGAATGCCAGGTTTGCCGAAAGAACCAGCGGCGATGGGAATGGATATAAATAAGGGCGTGATTACTGGATTATCTTAAGAAGGATAGCTCTTAATCACAAGGTGTAACGCGAGTAACAATAAACTCTGTCCTTCTGTTAATTGAATGTTCTTCTTCGGAGCAATTCACACCATCTTTACAGCGATTTAAGAGCTGAGTTTCACCAAAACCTAGTGACTCCAACCTCTTTTTCTCTATTCCATTTGCCACTAAAAATTCTAATACCGAGTTTGCACGATTTTGGGACAGTTTTTTATTGAAACTAGAAGATCCTCTAGAATCAGTATGAGAAGTTAATTGAAGTTCAAGTTGTGGGTACTGCTTTAAGAAATTCACCAATCTTAATAACAAATTCTTACTCTCTACTGTTAATGAATAGCTTCCTAGCTCATAATTTATCTGTTGAACACCAACCATTTCAGCAATATTTTCCCCAAGAATGAGCTCATTTGGCTTGGAAACATATACAGTATCAGAATTAAATTGAGGTGTGCTTGTATTTAATAAAGTACCACAAGGATTCACATCCAGTTTTAAAGAATAATTGGCATTATCTCTTTTTACAAAGTTAAAATTCACACTTCCATTCTCATCGGTATAAGCCGAATCTACTTTTTGTTCAATGCCATTTACTATTTCAACTAAATAAATTTTATTTCCGAGCTTCTTAGATATTTTTGGTTCTAATGTCCACGTAATTGAAATTGAGTCCGGGACGACTAATACCTCTTTAATTGGTAGGTTTCTACCGAAATATTCATAAATGTCATCATCACTGGTGCGATTAGAAGAGTAAGAGCCCCTATTTGAAGTATTTCTAAAGAAGAAGTCGTCATAACTAGAATTTACAGGCTCTTCAATCGCGTTAATTTTATTATCAATCAAGAATAAAATGTCCAACCCACCTAAACCTCCATGACCATTACTTGAGAAATAAAGTATTCCATTGCGGTCAATATACGGGAATGTTTCTTTCATCTCCGTATTCACTATTCTTCCCATATTCACTGGTTTTCCGATAATTAAATTATCATTGTTTATCAACTCAAAATCAGCATAATAAATATCTACGTCGCCAAAACCTCCTTCCATATCTGAAGAGAAAAAAACTCTATTATTTTTTCTATCTAAGTAAGGATGTGCAATTGAATGAAATTCAGAATTTATTGAAAATGGAATCTCTTTAACTACATTCAATGCCGAATCAAAAAATACCAAATATGATTTTACTACTTTATTCCCTTCTTTATTAGGATTTATATCCATTTGAGAAATTAGTCCAAATTTCAAATCTTCTGATATATAACTAATTTCAGTAGAAGTTAAATTATTGTTATACAAAATCTTTTTTTCTCCGTTTGAAATTAAATATATCCCAAAATGTTCTTCTCCAAAAGATAATGACTTCTTATTCCCTTTTATTCCTGAAGTATATAAAAAGGTATTAGGATTTACCTCAATTAACCCATATTCATGAGTCCCTAAATTATTATAAGTGAAATTTTTATATTCAATGGTATCAAACAATACAAACTCCGGAAAATATGTCGCTTCTACATTTTGATATCCTGTTTTTATTAATAATTCTTCATACAATGAATCACCCCCTGATGCTTTCAACACATTCAACCAATAAATTGAATCAACCAATTTTGCTTGACCCGGGTAAATATTTATTGCATTTGTCATTACCTCCGCAGCACTTTTGACGTCCGATGTCATATAAAATGCAATAGAGAGTTCTTTTTGTCCATTAAAACCAAATTTTTCCAGTTTATCTCTGTACTCAATAATTTCTTTATATCTCTTCTCAAACAACATTTGCTCAATTTGAGAATAAATAGTCCCACTGAATATTAGGGACATAAATAGTGCAAAAAACCGGATATTCATAATTACTGCAAAATAAACAAAAACAAATAAGCCCTAATAAAATTTATTAGGGCTTATTTTAATTAAAGATGAATTATTTCGAAGGACGTAATAAATTCACCGAACCATTTACATAGTTAATCTTATCCTTACCCTTAAAACGATATTGCAATTGGTAGAAGTAAGTTCCTGATGGTGCATCTGGACCATCATTATTGATCTTACCATTCCATTGCTTCTTCGGATCTTCACTAAAGAACACTCTTTCACCCCAACGGTTAAAGATTCTAATTTCAAACAAATCTTGTCCTTGAATTGGCACACGATAAGTATCATTTAAACCGTCTTCACCAGGAGTAAATACGTTGGCCAAGTAAATGAATAGATCCACTACCACAGGCTTACATATTGTGTCCTCACAACCAGTTGAATTCTTTGTGATTAAACAAACCCAATACGTATTTGAACTATCATAACTCCACTTAACCTTTACCTCATCTGATTTCAAATTCTCAATGAAATCATTTGGTAATTGTTTTGTGATATCATGTGTATGACCGAAGCCCCATCTCCATTCGACGCCATTTACATCAGTTCTAGTAAATGTAAAGTCAGGCTTACTTGCCGAGTCAATATCAAAATCTGAGTACACAGAATCTACCAAGAAGGTAAGAGTATCCATTTCAGTAGGACACCATGGTCTTGGATGACTAGGATCATAATCTGCATAATGTAATACGCGATATACACCAGGATCTGTGAAAGTCTTAGTATACTGACTCAAGTTAGTAGTTATCGTATCGGTAACCCACTGACCTTGTGCCGTACTGTAATGTTCAAATTTCCACTTGTAAACTTTAAGAATAGTATCTGAGTTGTCGATAAAAGTATTTGAATCACCAGGACAAATTGAAGCCTTAAGTATTTGACCGCGAACAGAATCACGAGGTAAAACTAAAATCTGGAACTTCTCTTGACCTGATAAAGTATCAGGATATACAGATTTACAGAACTTCATTTCTCCATCTAACATTAATGTATCAATCTGCTCTAAATAAACTTCATATAAACCAGGCTTTGTATACTTATGCCATAAGTTATTATTCATGTTGGCGGTATCTGCATTATTGAAAGAATTATCTCCCCAGAACCAAGTAAAGTTAGCATAAGAAGAAGGATCAACCGAGGTATTCTTGAAGTCAATACTATCATCTACACAGATAGTAACAAAATTACCTGCTTTAGTACCGAACTCGAAGCGAGGAATTGGGCCAGGAATTTTAATTTCTTTTACTAATGAATCACCACAACCCTGATCTGTCAATATTTTCAATACGATTTGGAAGGTACCGTTACGTGTGTACAAGTGACTTGCAGCATCAGGAAGAGCTTCATCATTTACACCATTTTTATTGTATTGTACAGTCTTACCATCACCCCAATCAATATATAATTGCTTCATGTAGTCACAAACTGTTGGAGTAGGACCATTACAATTCTTCACAGCCCAACTGCATGGATCATGAAGTACTGAAGAGTCTGTAAACTTTATTGTAGGAGTACACTTACCCAAACCATCAAGTTGTAAGCCAAAATTTACGTCTAGACGTGAAATAAATACACGTTTAGTAATTGTATCACGACACCCAGTTGAGTCTCCAGCAATATTTCTGAAGGTGTAAACTCCGGAGTCATTTTTGTAATACAAATTACTTCCTCCGCCTAATTGAACCCATGGGTTGTTTGTTGATCCTGGCATACCAGAAGCACCATAAGGGGAATTTCCAAAAATCGTATTTGTTTTATTCGGATCGTCATCTTCTTTAGACCAGTCCCAACGTGTTGGAGGCTCTTTCCCAGCTTGACCATATCTAGCTGGATCTTTCCAGTAATCATATTGGGTTGGATTTTGAGTTGGATCAGCATTCCAATAATAATTCCAGTCCCATGTTCCGTTATTCTGTGGATCGATATTGAAATAACGATAGTCTGGAGCAATAGTTAATGATTCACCATCGTTTCTGCAAACTATAGAGTCTGTAAATTTATCCATGAACATTGCAAAACCCACAATAATTGGTTTACCATCAAACGCCACACATTCTCCATTATCTGAAGTCATTGATAGACCCGCAATATGATATCCAGCATATTCTGGAACAAAACGATAACCATGAACCCATGCACCGTTAATTTGATAGGTATCGATAGGAGTGATTGTGGAATCACGATAATGCAGAATAGTTGTTTCAGCTGGATTCGGAACAAAATAGAAAACTATATCTTTACCAAAACCTGCAGTATCAATACAACCGTATGCACCAGTTGTAGGTTGGCCAATTGTACCTTGATTATTCCAGATCATTTTTGCAATAGTAGTATCTGCTAATGCAAATGGGTCAAATCCACGATCTTCAAGTCTAGTTTTAATTCTATCCCAAACCTTAGAAATATCTGCTGCAACCGTGTAATCACGAATTTCGGCAGTGAATATTGTATCAGGACCTTCAATTAATTTAGCTTTACCGTTAGCCCAATCATTTGTACATTCAATTTGGTATGGGTTCTCAGCATATTTAGCTCTAACGATATAGTTGTATAGATAATCAGGATTCTTACCAGGAACACTATCTTGGTAGTGGTAGTAATCTTCGTCGATATAACGCAACCAACTCATTCCATATCCAGGACCAGCATTGTTGTTAATAAATAACCAACGCAATGATTTCAAATCACGTGTTACAGTAAGGTTTGCGTCAATTGGCTTAACAATTACTTCATCCCACTTACAAATTTTGAATCCACCCCAACTTTGTGGGCTAAGATTAGCTATTTCCATTGCAGGATCAATCATTGGGAAACAAGCAAATTTGTCATAATAGTGAGTATCGCTACATAGTGGGCGTTGCGCGCTATTTCCACCTGGCTTAGCAATACCGTTACCCACAACAATACCTACTGTGATACAGGAGTTTGGTCCACCCACCATAGATGCACTATATTGCATTGAGAATCTATTAGGAGGATTTCCGGACAAGTTATAGGCTGTTGCCCACCATGGAGCAGGTGGATTCAATGGACGTCCGCCTGGAGAAAGTGCTGGTAGAGCATTCCAAGAAGCTGCTTGATTGGTAGGGAATGAGAATGTATCATAGTTGATTTGAACGTCTGTAAAACTACATCCAGGTTTCAAATCACTCAAGATAAAAGTAATACCATAAGTTGGATTTAATGCTCCAAGACACTCAATCGCATCCTTTATTAAACCAGATCCTACACCGCCGGCATTTGCGTGAAGCATAGCCAATTGCTTAGTTGCTTCACTCTCACATTTAAATGGGTGACAAGTATCACGATGAATCAATTTAACACTATTACAAGCAGGGATACGTGCGTAATACAACTCACGGTATCTATTGTAATCGATGATCCAATCGTATTTTTCAATACCTTGAGGAATTCTCTTGAAAGAATCTATAGGTGTAATTAACTCACCTTTATTTAATCGAATCTTGAGTAAATTACCTGGGAGAGTATCACGGCGTAAATGTTCAGTATAAAGATACTCAAACGAATCCGTAGGACTAGTTAAAATAACCACATCTTTTGGTTTAAGTAATATAGTATCTTTAGGTCCTACGACCAACGTTTTTGTTCCTTCTTGGGGTCCAATCCAAGCTGAGTCATTAGCACCTAAACGTATTCTTATGAAATCTTCTTGGTATCTTTCAGCTGGACCAACCACTTTCTTCTCTCTTCTAAAAATCACAGATCCTTTATTACCACTTGCGCTGTATGAAGCCGAGTCTGATGCAGTAGGCGGCACAGCAATCATAGTATCATCGAAAATGTAATACCAGCTATCCGCATAAACCAAAAGTCGCTTACATAGTCCATTACTATCAATAAATATTGCATCTTCCATTGGACTCATCTTAAAGTCCGACAACATTACTAGATCCCAAGACTTATAATAGTGATATGGAATTGTGTCATGTGAGAAATTACAGTTTACTGTAACATTCTTATTATGTAAAATATCAGTGGTACACTTTGCACCAAAATTATCTCCGAAATCCCACAAGCGAGTTGCACACCAGCGCTCACGCTTTAATGGGTCACCTCCACCAGCAGGAGCAGCAGCACCTCCAGAAGGAGCGTACACAGTTGTATCACCTCTAGAATTTGCTTCCCATCTCACTGGTGGCTGCCAAATTTGAATCGGATCACCATTAGGTTTAACCTGGAACGTATGACCTAAACCTCCAGTAGCTTTGTAGAAAGTACTATCATCGTCGGTAAAGTCAGGATCATTATGATAGAAAGTAGAATAGTTTCTAAAGAATACCGTATCCATCACGTCTTTTGGACATTGGAAAACCTGCCAATCTGGTATTCTATCTCCCATTACATCTATAGTAGATGCCGGTCCTAAAATAATAATTGTATCATAAATTGACTGATTACCACAAATTGGGTGTTTATAAGTAAGATTCACCAAGAAAGGTCCAAGACCCGTAAATGAGTGCGAAGGGCTCCATGTTTTATTATTAAAATTCTGTGGTCCTGAGTTTGGATCACCAAAATTCCATAATAAACCAGATGCTCCGGAAGGCACTTGATCCACTGTAAATTCAATCTCAGGTGATGACATACAGGTGGAATCCTTATTTGCAATTATCTTGGCCTTTGAAGCATTAACCGTAGCAACAGCATTAACACGAAAAGAGTCAACACAACCTTGCAAAGTAGTTACTATTAATACTGAGTTATATGTTCCCTGCCCATAGAACCACTTACTATATTGTGGTCCCCATAATTTATCAAATAAATCTTGCTCGGCTTGATCACCAGTGTTGTTCTTTGCTTGCTCTTTTGTTCCGTCTCCCCAGTTCCAAATAATTGAGTCAACAAGATTTTTATTTAATCTAGTGGCATTAGTAATTTTAGCTTCTACAGAGTCACAGCCTATAGGCTTGGTGCTTGCAAATGCAGTACCTATTTTCTCATAAATAAACATTGCACCCTGCCAGTTTACTGTATCTACGCAACCATACTCATCTTCTACTTCAATATAAATATCAAACGTACCTCCTCTTTGATCTTTAATGGAAAAACATACTTCATTTGGTAAATTTGAAGGTGGATATTTATAAGAAAATGATTGACCGTCTGACAAAAGATATCTAGACTCTTTGATATCACCTCCTCCATTAGCACCATCTACTGCAGAACTATCTTTGAAACAAAATAAGTTCTTTTCAAAACACTGCTCTCTAATACTGCTTCGGGTTAATTTAATTTCAGGCTTAGGACGGATATTTAACTTGGTCGATGACTTACAAGTTTGTCCATTAATTGTAGTTTCATATTCCACCGTTGCTGGCCCAGGGGCAAGAAACGAATAAGAAACTGTTGATTGACCTGAAGTGGTGTAAGTTCCATTATTTGCATCTTTAAAAGTCCAGTTGTGAGTGGTTCCGGTAGTTGAACCGGAAAAGAAAATTGGTGCATCTACGCACTCATTTCCACTAACTGTAATTGGACAATTTTGAGCATTTGCGACTGATGTTAACGAAAACGCCAATGCAAAAAATGCCCAAAGGTTTTTTGTAATCCGTGAGGTTACTCCTTTCATATTTTCCATTTGTTGTAAGATTTCAAATTTATGTGATTTAAGCCATAATTGGAAATTACCTTCGTTTGTATTGAAAGTCCTTGAATTTCCTTGACATTTATAGCTTGTATTATGCATTATATCCTAATTAATTTCTATTCAACCATACTGTAGAAGTCTTTGACTTCCAGTCTGCATCACCTGAATATTTGTATTTTAAAATTACAGTGTAAATACCTTTCCCACATCGGCGATCCTTAAAATCACCACTCCACTTGTCTTTCCAATTTTTCGTTTCAAAAACAATTTGTTTCATTGGACTTATAACTCTTAAATTAAATTCCTTTGGCTGAGGCATTTCAACATAGAAAGAATCGTTCAAGCCATCACTATTGGGTGTAAAAATATTTGGTACTATAATTTCTTGAGAGAGAAGATTATTCTTTATGAGTAAAGACCTATCATTATTTTGAACACAATTTTTTCCAATTGCTCGAATATCCATTTTAAACTCCTTACTGTTTAAAACAAAATATTTATGCTTCAATGCAATTTTATTTTCCAAAACCACTCGAATTGGCTCTATATCTCCCCAATTAATTTCAATAGGAATTATATCACCTGAAATATTTGTTAAATTTAGGTTTACACTATTGTCTTGAATATCGATTTCAGAACGTACTAATTTGCAATCGAATGAAATATTTTCATCATTTATAACTATTGAATTAGAATTAGGATTTTTCGCAAAGTCTCGAGGAACTTCATCCACAACATCTGCTTCCATAGCCTCATCTTCTTCAACAATAACCCATAGCTCCGGATGTGCATCATTAGTTTGTCTGTCTATATAAGTATTATCATTATTGGCACTCTGATTTTCCGTTACACCTTGAATTGCATTTTTTCGGACAATGGTATCTTCAATTTCCCGGGCATTAAGCTCATTCGAGTGTTGATCCTCCTCAATTTTCTGCTGCACAACTTTTTTGGGCTCGGCTTTCTCAGTGTTATTCGCATTCAACCAGTATAAGCCGGTAATTGCAGAAGCTGCAACAGTAGCAACTACAGCTACCTTAATACTAGTAAAACCGAAGGTCTTGGCTGCAACTTTTGAACCTGTTGCGACCGAATTGGGAACAGGATTATTTATTTGCCCCTTAACTGAATTAAAAATAGAATTTGGAGGATTAATCTTAGTCTCACCAAGCCCATCTTTAAATAGCTTATCTATATTTGAACCCAAATCACTCATTACCTAACCATTTTTGCAAGAGCCTTCGTGCCTTGAATAATTGAGTTTTACTCGTATTTTCAGATATACCAAGAATTGATGCTATTTCATTGTGAGAATATCCCTCAATAGCATACATATTAAAAACGGTCCTGTAACCTAATGGCAATTGACGTAGAAGAGACATTAGGTACTTTTCATTCAATGCGTCAGATGATTTTTCAGGAATAGAGACCTGCAAGGCATCGTCATTAACATCGGTAAATAAATGAGACCGATCCTTTCTTAAATAGTCAAGACATTGATTAACACAAATACGTTTTAACCAACCTTCAAAGGACCCTTGAAATTTAAAATTTGCGAGATTATTGAAAATTTTTATGTACGATTCTTGTAGCATGTCTTGTGCCTGATCTTCATCCTTGCTATAACGCAAACAAATAGCAAATAATACTCCCGAAAATTGGTCGTATAATTCACGCTGCGCATCGCTGTTCCCATCCAAACATTTTTGGATTAACGAGGATTCGTTGCTGCGTTTCAGAGATGCCATTTGTCGTATTCATCACAGGGATTTACTCAAAGATGTATTATCTACATTTTTGGTTGCCCGTGAAATAGTTATTTTTTTAATTTTCTAGTAATTAGGAAACTTAAATCTAAAAGTACAATTTTTGGCTGTGCATTTCTTTCAATTAATCCAATAGAACGCTCAATTTCATTGCACATAAGTTCTAAGTTTTCAAAAGGTAAATTCATAGAATTCATGTTGGTAATAAATTTACCCTCACTGCCATCCCATGTATTTAATTCACTAGAATAAGAACTTACCAATACCCCTCGTAATAATTCTAGTCCATATTGTAAAAACCCTTTCAACGATTCTTTTCCCATTTGTGCTGTATTATCCGCCCAATTTACCAATTCTCCCATTTTTCTACCATAACATAGAGCCATCCATCCTCGCCATGTTTCGAAAAATGGGCTCTCAAAGCCATTAGCAAACTTTTGGGATTCGTTAAAATCACCATGAGAAATATGAGCCACTCGCGTAGCTTCGTCTTCTGTCAACTCATTTGACTTTATCAAAAACTCCGTAAGTTCACTAACCAATAGGGGCGGAACTTTAACAGATTGAGTACGCGAAAGTATAGTTCCTAAAATCTTTTCTTCGTTTTCGGCAACTAACAAGAATATTGTATTGTGAGGGGGTTCTTCAATAATTTTTAAAAGCACATTACCCTCATTACCTAAATACTCAGGCAACCACAACACAAGAAATTTATATTCACTTTCGAAAGGTTTTAGGGAAAGACTTCTGATAATTTCTCTACACTCGGCAATTGGGAAGTTTGCTTGCTTTTTTTCAGCACCTAAAACCGACATCCAGTCTGGTAAATTTACATAGGGTTTTTCTGTTAATACAGCTCTCCACTCTACCATTAGATCAGAGCTTTTCTTGGCTTTATCTGAAGGAAATGGAAAACTAAAATGCATATCAGGATGTGTAATGCTTTGCATCTTTCTACAAGAAGAGCACTCACCACAACTGTCGCTATCAGTAGGATTAATACATGAAATATATTGGGCATATGCCAACGCAAGAGGTAACCCTCCAAAACCAGACTTGCCTAAAAATAATTGAGCATGTGGAATTCTACCATTTTTTACTCCTACAATTAGTTTAGATTTAAGCTTCTCTTGCCCAATTATTTCAGAAAATCTCATGTATTAACTAATATCCCAATTTCTGTAACCTATACAAATACCTGTCTGATTTTTTGAGCGATATCTTCTAACTCTTCTTGAGAGGGAGCTAATTTCGGGCGCGAAAAATTTATATCTTCCACGGTTTGAAGAGGTATTAAATGTATGTGCGCATGAGGAACCTCTAGACCAATAACTGCGGTCCCAATACGCTTACAAGGTATTGCTTTTTCTATTGCTTTTGCTACAGGAATTGTAAATTTCCATAATGCCGCAAGTTCTTCAGAGGGCAAATCGTATATATAATCAATTTCTTTTTTAGGAATGCATAGAACATGCCCCATCGCCAAAGGCATTATGTCCAAAAATGCTAAATGGTATTCATCTTCAAAAATTTTGAAACAAGGAATTTCATCATTTATAATTTTGGTAAATAAACTCGGCATTATTAAATGGTTATATCGATGATTTCAAGTTTAATAGTACCCGCTGGAACTTGTATCTCACAAACTTCTCCCTTTGCTTTACCCAACAAGCCTGCACCCACAGCACTTTTAACTGAAATTTTATTTTCCTTTAAATTTGCCTCCTTCTCCGAAACCAATTGATATACAGCCTCTTTACCGGTATTGTGATTTTTAACCTTGACCTTACACAAAATACTCGCCTTATTTGTATTTAATTGAGATGCATCAATTACCCTTGCATTAGCCAAAGTATGTTCCATTAGAGCAATCTTGTCTTCAAGATGTCCCTGAGCTTCCTTTGCTGCGTCATATTCCGCATTCTCACTTAAATCTCCCTTGTCTCTCGCCTCGGCAATTGCTTGTACTATTTTGGGTCGTTCGATATGCTTTAAATCGCTCAGCTCTTTTTTCAATGCCTCCAAACCTTCTGGAGTAAAGTATTGAATTTCACTCATAATATTATGTTGTTAGTTTCTTTCAAAAAAAAGTTGCATCAACCGCAGTTGATGCAACGTTATATTCAAATATAAGAATTTTTTCTATTCAGCACTACCCAATCCAATGCGCACTCCAAATGAATGCACACCACTAAATGGGTTAGTTGCACGATAATTGTAATCTAAAGAAATAACATTTTCCTCATTTACATGCCAATCATAGCTTAAACCTGCGAATGGACCTGTAAATGCGGATGTCCTTGTATCTTCCGAGAAGATGCCCTCTTGATAGCAGAATCCACCCCTAACAGAAAGCATTTCTTTGTAAGAATATTCCAATGCTAAAGTAGACTGATTTGCTGAAAAGGCGTGATTAGTAAACGCAATTCCAACCGTTAATCTGTTATCATACATATCATCATCTCTATCTAATCGAATATCATATGAAGCACCTATGTTTAACAAGGCGGGCAACTTAATACCAGCGGTTTTCACTTGCATAGTTTTATCGAAATCTCCGTTTTGTATTACTGCTTTATAACCTAAACCATCACCACTAAACGTCATATCTGGACCGATGTTCTTTACCGAAACTCCAAATTTAAAGTCGTTTCTTTTACTTGCATTTCTGCTTGGAAAAAGTGTGGTAGTATATTGAACACCTGCATCCAAAGCTAAACCTGATACACTGGCATCAGGAATGCCTTCTGAAACCATTCGAGCCATGACACCAGCAGAAATTGAGTTAGAAAAAGTCTTAGAATATGCAACGCCTATGTTAGTCATATTTACTCGGTAAGTACCAATTCCACCATGAGGGTTTTCCACTGTAGTAATTTCAATAGGATCAATACCAAATTGCATTACTTGAATACCTAAAGACCCGGCTTCACCATCTTCGCCTAACTTTAATGCTAAACCTAGGTTATTTATTCCAATTCCAGAACCCATTAACCATTCAGTTCTTGCAAAAACCAGTTCGGTCTTATTAGACATTCTGTCCAAACCACCAACATTCATAAACATGGATTCTGCGCCTGATATGCTTCCACCGGCAGTCCAACCTAATCCACCGGATCTTGCCCATCCGTTGATTGTTAATTGTGCTGCACCTGCTTGACCCTGTCTTTCAGGATTACCAGCCTTAAGAGGATTGGATTGGAACCCAATACAAGTAAGCGCTAAAGCAAAAATCAATTTATAATTTACGTTCATTTTATTCTTTATTAATATGTATCTAAATCAACGGCATGCATGATTCCATACCAACGAATTATTTTTTCTCCTAATCTTGGTGCTTTTACATGAATCAAGTATAAACCACTTGCAATTGGAACATTACTGCTGTTCTTTAAATCCCATTCATAATAGGTTAAATCATCAGCTTTATTAACCGTCCGAATAAGATTTCCGGCCATATCAAAAATACGAATCTTACACTCTGGAGGTAAGTTTGTGATTTTAACACGGGAGTCAATTGGGCTATTCTCATATTCACTGTATCCGCGATATGGATTTGGAACTATATTTACTAAATCTAAGTTCTTAGTTCCTATTTCATCAGAAATAGAAGGTGCGATAGATGCACCATCAAATTCGTACATAGGACGATCATCATTTCTATCGTCACCAGTAGCAAAAGTTGTATATGCCTTTTGAACATGAACTTTAAATTTAACCTCTGTAGGAGGAATACCATTGTCCATATTGTACCCTGGGGCTAAATACGTAGGAATCACCCACGTAACTGTAGAAAGTAATCTAATCTTATTTAAGTTAGTAAGTGCAGGTGATGTAAGTGCCGTTTTAAATCGGTCGAAGTTCGCCTCATCAGGACCTAGATATCGCTCACCAGTTATGTTACGTGTTAAACCATGATTTCCAGTACCAAAAATATATAAGAAATGCTTACCACCAATTGCAGGATAGGATCCATTATCATTATAAACTGTTGACGTAGGATTCCAAATCATATCGCGTCCATTCTCTCCAGTTAAATAACTATCTTCTCCGAAAGCGATTTGCATGCGTTCACCAGTTTCAAGGTTAATTACATAACCTGGGAACCAACTTAAACCTGTGCTTCCAGGTATGTCGTTAAAGTCGATATCCTTTGAAGCCGCATCGCGCATATTAAACTTCCAAATATCACCCTGATTGCCGTTCTTCACTTCATCGTCTGACATTTCAAGAACTGGACAACGGGTCCATTTAGTTTTATCTGGAGTAATTACCAATTCAAAGCTATGTAGTTCGGCTAAAGGATTTTGTAAATGCGTAGCATTCCCCGACCATGCAAATCCAAACGTATTTCTACCGTTGGCTGCACTGTATTTTTCGCGCGCTGTCAAGCCATAAGGAGCTATACGACCGTTCCAGATTTTTTCATAAGCCTGTCCGGGGTCTAATGGACCTCCATTAGTTCCCATAAAGTCATGTATATAACCATCGAAGGTAGCCCCACGACCATTGCTTCCAGAACGAATCCAGTTTAACCATACACTACCAGAAGTTGGAGTACTTTGAGCATCGTTATCAACTACAGCTGTTAACCATTGCCTTCCGTTATCTTCCCACTCAACAGTCCAGTCTAACAATCCGTTTTGCGGATCAGCTTCAGCATTTTCAGAAGGATTGTATACCTGATTAATTTCAATGCTTAATCCCCAATCTGCAAGGTTCTCCTTTGTAGAATTATATTCACTCGGAATACCTTGAACACTCTCAAAAGGCTGTCCTATAGTAGTATCTGAGAATATTGTATCATTACCATTTTTTCCTTTACGTACTAAAATCCAATCAGTATTCCGAGTCATAGAATCACGCAATCCTATTGAATTAGATGGAGTTCTTTCTCTAAAGATAAGTTCAAAATTATCAGTAGGTACTTTTAATGGATCTACAACTTTAACGTTTACAGGTCCAAATCCACCCATGTAGGTAGGCTGGGTAACGAAATTGGTAGCCAAAATCTCTTTTACGGTCTCCTCTGTAAATTCAAGTGACATTCCACCATTTCCACGACCAGAAATTCTCTTTAATATTGGACCACTGCCATAAGTTGAATTCAACTCTGTACCAAAATTTTCAGATTCAGTTTTATGAGGAGTAGCACGGTAAACTTGAATATTTCGACGACCGGCTAAGAACTGATTAGGATCAATTTGTAAAGTATCATCTGATAGTACTGCATAACTCAAAATCATGTAGTAGTAGTTTTTGTAATCCACCAATGATGTATTTGCCGAAGTAGCGAATAAGTCATTTTTGATACTGAAGGTATGTTGAACACCTTTGTCTGCACCATCCACCTTTTCAACTGGTATCATCTGAGACAATTTAGGATCGAAAACTTTATTTACAATTTGACCACGATTATTTTGGACGTCACATTGAAATAACAATCGAGCCTTGTCAATATTATCCAAATCAGAAGTATTTACAGTTGCATCTTTTAATTGATACACCAAGTATCCTTCAAACTTGTAGGTTAACTCTTCATTACTAGCATTTTTATACTTTTCAGTGTAGTTCTCTACCTTAGTCGAATTAGTATTTAAAAACTTCAATACTAATTCCTGTTCTAGTTCTTGCATCTCTACATCTGGAGCATCAGGTCCGTCCAATATTTTAAAGTTATTATTAAAAAGCGTTTGCGCCTTATCAGAAGCAAGTTTTAATAAATCTAAAGAACCTGTTGCACCACCACTTGTAGTTCTTGCCCAAACAACACCTACTGTAATTCTTTGAACCTGACCAGGACGCAAAAGGAAAGGACCAGTAGATTGCAAGAAACGACGGTCACCTGGACGATTTCCTGCCGACTTCTCATCCCAACAACGCCCTGCAAATTCAGGGTCAGTACAACCAGGGAACATGAAACTAGAAACTTCACTTCCACCGAAGCCGTTTCCTCCCCATGTTACGTTCTGCCCACCTTTCCATTTACCACGTAGATAGTTATAAAATGAGTTGGGATTACCTCTATCTGGGTTTCCATTAATAGGGTTTGCATCATTGTTGTAATACATGAAGTGGCTCATTCCCATTTGGTTCCCCGCTGTATCAGTAGGTCCTTCAAAATAGTCAACACCAATTGTTGGTGGGTTTAATCCATATCCGAGTACACCCTCGTCATCATCGTCACCATTGTAACAAAAACCTAAACTTCTGCCTACATCACAACCCACATAGTCATCGGCATAATTACCTAAATCGGCATCTACCCATTGACCCATGTAACAATCATTAAGAGTTGTAAAACCGCGGTTAATGATTTTTGTTGAATAGAAAGTCATGTTGTTAACTTCATCATTTGTAGCAAATGCAAACGCAGTGGTTTGACACTCTACACCAATTGGCTGTCCAGAACTTTCGGAGTGAATATTTCCTTTATCGTTGTATACCCACCAAATGAACATGTCTGGTTGACGATTTACACCGTTTTCAGCATTAGGACGACGCTCGTCTAATACGGGATGTTCTCCATCAAACGGATTATAAATTCCATCGGGAACTATTTCTTTATATGGCGCTAGGTAGTTTGCCTCTGGTCCAAGTCCTACAGAACGATTACTTCCAGCAGGCCAATCTCTAATTCCAATACTTTGGGTTAAAAATTTAGATTCTTCAAACTCCTCTAATTCATCGCGTGTAACCTTCCACATACGGTCATAAGATTCACAACGCAACGGCTCCGTTGCAGCGGTTGTGGTATCCAATGGACCAGGCCAAAAGTCAGAACCAAACTGACGATAAGTCATTGCTGCAAGCTTTAAGTTTCCACCATTATCTTTTCCTCCAATCCAAATCGCACCCGCAAAAAGAGAATGCTTTCTAACTGCGTTTGGATCATTGATTTTTGGGATTTCATATTTAGGATTATTTAGATCCCACCACATATCTCCTCCGTTCAACAACTTTGTTCTTACATTGTTGATATCTAAGTCTACCGACTGTGAAGCAGGGTTACAAGTGCTTGCAAATGCACCGGCTCTTTTGTTCACGGTATTAGATTTCGAAGAACGTCCTTGCACATTAACTACAGGACGTGCTGCCGCCATAGAGACCAAGGCGATACCAGCAGCTAATATTCCGAATTTTCTCGTCATTTTCATTAATTCAATTTTTAGTTTAGACTGAAACGAATTCCTAAACGAATAGTTCTAGGACTATTCCAGTTTCCAGTTTGTGAGTTTAACAATAAGCGATACAAGTCTGTATAGCTTTGAGCATCTACCTGATTTCTGATTAACAACTGACCTTGAGGAGACGTTAAGAAACCATCATCATTTGGTTGACCAGTGTAAGGGAACACACCAGTAACATTCCAAGTATTCAATAAATTATTAACCCACAGGAATGCCGCAAAACGCAAAGGGTTCTTTGAATCTCCACGATTTAGCTGGAAGGACTTTGTTAAGTTGAAATCAAAATTATACTGCCATGGTAAGCGCGCGCCAAAAGGAACACCCTTAATCTGTGCACGGTCAACAGCACCTATTTGTACGGGTCTTACTGTAGGAGTATAAGGACCACCACTGTAGGTATTTGCAATAACGTTGATACTTGTATTTTTCAAAATCTCTTTTCCAAACAAAATTGGTCCAGTATATAGGTTTCTACGATTTCTATCGCGTCCACCTGCCCAAGCCCAAGTTGCAGACAACTTAATATTGTGGCGTATATCTAAATCACCCAAAGGAATTACAGTTCTTAAATTTGGTTGATTTGAAGCAATTAATGCGGCCTGAGAGTTGATATTAGATCCTGTACCATCAGCAAACTGCAACATATAACTTGCAGATAAAGTCATTGGTCCAATATCTCTCATAATAAAGTTACCGCGGAAACCAGTAATTGTAGCAAAATCAATGTTTCTATATGTAGAATAAGTTACAGGGTAACCTTGGTTGATTTGATACAATCCAAAGTCGTTTCTTATTTCAGAGTAAGATGCAGCTAATTCTAAACCTTTATCATTTCTTCTACCGAAGATTTGTTTAAATCCTACTTCATAGTCTGTTTTCAAACGTGAGTTCAACGAACCATTTGCTAAAGTAGATCCTTGTCTAAATTTCAAAAAGTATACATCATCAATTGAAACGAATGATGCTCCTGCATTTGGACGTTGTGCTAACACATCATAACTAACATAGAATGACTTTCTCTTATCTAATGGGAATGAAAACCACACACGAGGTAATAAATTCACTATGGGAGTGTAGTCCATGAAGGTAGTTTCGGTTACCTCTTGAGTATCTGTTCTGTATAAATACGGTGCAATACGACCATTTACAGTTTTATTGGCTAAAAATTCAGAGTTTCTTTGCTCTGATCCATCCGCATTAAACCATTTATCGCCCATTCTGTAACCCACAATTTGGGTTGGAGATTCCATATCATTCACATAAACTTTTGCGTCATCTGCAATATTTGATGGATGATTAATTGGTAATCCATTAATCTCACCAACTTCAGCAGCAGTTTTTATTGGGTAGAGTGAATAAGGGTCAGCAAGGACAATTTGGTTCGCATCGTAACGTTCCATACGAAGACCTAAACGGAAGATCAAATCTTTGAATTGGAACTGGTCTTGTAACCAAGCCGCAATGTAAATAGGTTGGAAAGCACCAATTGTGCGCTTATCTGGGTCATTCAAGAACTCAGAAATAGAAGGCTTACCTCTTACTTTGTTACCTAAATGATCATAACCAAAGTAGTTTACGTAACCATTACCATTGTTTAATAACTCGTTTGCATTAAACATGTCTAAACTGAAATCACCTGGTTTATAGCTATTGATATCAACAAACGTTCTTTCATTGATGGTGTTACCATAAACATCTGTTGAACCTTGTGATATTAGTTTGTTTCTGAAGTTACGGTCAAATGTTGACTGCTCTTCGTAATTAACAAGTCTATTGTAACGAATTGTATCTGTGAATACACCATTTTCGTCATAAGATAAAATTGGATTCTCAATATCTAACTCGCCAATATGTTTATTCATTAACTGACGCATAAGGATCCATAATCCATTTGCATTTAAACCATATCCTCTATTAATATTTTGCTCATAATAGAAACCAGCCTGTAAATCATGAGGTGTACGTTGTCTTCCACCTTGTGTTTTGGGCTTAACTTGCATCTGACCTAAAGCAAATAATGAATACTTCTCTGTTTCATTTTTACTCCAACCACCAACGGTTGTACCCGGAGTTGACCATAAAGAATAAACATTCACAGGGTTATATCCATTTAATAGACCTTGGCTCGCTAAAACCGTAAGTGGATTTGTAATTCTGCCACCTCTTTCGGTGAAGTAATCATAGACATTTGAAGTGTAGCGTGCACGCACTGGATTTAAATCACTTGCCTGATAATCAAGCAACGTGTCCATATAACCTATATGTTCCCAATAGTTACTTAACTGAACATAGTTTCCAAATTGATCACGAACTACTCTAGGATCTTTATTAGGGTTTTGCTGTGCGTCTGTGTGCGAGTATGCAAATACCTCTGTAGGATATGCAGTAAATGAACCAACATAACCATAATTGAAGATATCATCTAAGTGATCTGCGTTTCTAGAGAATGACCAAGCATTTTGATATTCTGCACGGACAGTGTAAAAGGCAGATTTGATGTTACTTCTCTTGTCAACTTTAAAGTTTTGACGGAACTGCAAATATGATCTAAACGTATGATTATCTATACGCGCAGTATTTGCAAAGTTTAATATATTATTTGTAACACTTCTTCCACCACCGTAGAAATAAGAAGCAAAGGCAGTTAACGAAATGTACTTATTTGGGTTAAACTCTAACTTGCCAATGAAGTTTGAATTGTATTGTTGAGAATTTGGACGTGCTGCGATATTTTGGAAATCTGACTCCCTCAAGAAAGAAGCGCTATGTACAAAACCATTTGGAGTAATAGTTAATGGATTTTGTTCAATCTCAGCCATTTTCTCATCGTTCAATACATAAACCCCTGTGCGAGTTGGTGATGGATCATAATAATAACCCACGTTACCATTCAAGGTAAAACCTAATTTAACTAGTTTGTCAGTAGTTCCGTTGGCATTCTTTTTCTCTTGAATCCAAAGTGGCCCGGAGATGAAACCCTCTAGAGTACTGTACCCATAAGGATCTAAAAACTGCGAAGTTATTCCCTCAAAAATTGAAATGTATTTATCAGTTGCACTTTTGGAGGTGTAGGAGAATGCACCTCCTGTTAAATCACCATACATCGCAGGAATACCTCCAATATTTACTGATAACTGGTCAACCCCTAATGATGGAATTGCTCCTCCACCAATTACACGCATACCATCAACGAAAGTACCATTACCATCAGAACGAGTTCCGCGAACGGAAATACCTTGACGGGATTCAATAATTGCAGAGTTGGTAGATGTCAATGCTCCCATTCCACGTCTACCACTGTTAATCATTTGCTTACCATCAATGGAAGCCTCATTTTGCTCCATTTGAATAACCTTCTTCGATGCCTTGGTAGAAATAACCACCGCAGTCATTGAAGTTGTCATATTTAGAGATTTAGGTTCATTCAAACCAGCACGAAGTGTTAAATCTGTAATTTTCTGAGTTGAAAATCCATCTTTAGAAGCTTCCATGTCATAGGTGCCTGGATTTAATGTTTGGAAAATTACATTACCATCCATGTCAGTGGTATCATAGGCTTTTTTGATACCATTCAAATACATGGCAACCATTACTCCACTCATACGTTTACCATCACCATCTAGGGCGGTCACACGAAAATCCGCGAAGTTGGTTTGTGCGAATGACACTGCAGATACTATTCCTGCAATTGCCAACAGCGACCATTTAAGTAGTTTATCTCTCATATTTTTCTATCCAAATGAACTTTATTTATGTGGATTCAACATTCCACGCTTCAAAGGGCAAGTTTATCGAAAAATCAAGGATTTAGCAAGTTTATTTTTGCCTTTTATTTAGCAATTTTATCGGGTTGACTAGTGTCATTTATAAACCTGTTATGTAATTACCCTTTATTATTCAGTATTTTAGACAAGAGAATGTCTGAAATATTCTTGTAACTTTCTTTTGACCAACCAGCAACATGTGGCGAAAACATTACATTTGATTTAGCTCTTAAATTTTCCCAAAGTTCCTTTTTTTCATTGGGAATTTTTGAAATTGGTTCAAAAGGAAAAACGTCCAATAATGCTCCACTGATGTATTTATTATTTAAAGCGACTACTAAATCATCAAAAACCATTGTTGCTCCCCTACTTGCATTTATGAAGATGGGTGAATTCTTCATGGTTAAAAACACCTTTTCCGAAAACCACCCTCTGGTTTCATCTGTTAAGGGGACATGTATTGAAATTATGTCAGCACGCTCACATAAAATTGAAAATTCCACAGCCTCAAGTTGTGAAGTATTTTCAATCTTTTTATACTTATCGTATACTAGAAGATTAGCTCCTAAGGCTACTAATTTACTTCCCAAAGCTGAACCCGTATGACCGTAACCAATGATGCCAACATTCTTCCCTTTTAACTCAACTCCACGATGTTTTTCGCGATTCCAATTACCGCGCTTAACATCGTTATCACCACTTGGAATTTTATGTAAAAAAGCGAGTAACATCCCCAACATATGTTCAGCCACCGAATTGGCATTCGCCCCAGAAGCATCAATTACTGAAATATTATTTGCCTTCAAATAATGTTGGTCAACATTATCTAAACCAGCACCTGCTCGTGCAACCCATTTTACAGATTTTACCTTATCTAATAAGGCAGCCGTAATTTGAATCTTAGAACGAACAACCAACCCCTCTGGTTTAACCTTATAAATCTTTTCAGAAATATCAGTTTTAACAATTTCTGGTAAATAGATTACGTCGTATCCATTTTCTTCTAATCCATGAATCAATGATTCATAAACATCATCAATGATTAAGACTTTGGGCATCTATCTAATATATTTTACGTTGGGCTTTCCAACTATTATTTCCCGAGTTATTTTGATGTGATTTTATTTGATTGTTCTGATCACCTTGTTCCCAAATATAAACTGCCGCAGTTAATAGTGCATCTTCACTATTAGTAGTTTCCCTGCTGCTATTTGACTCTTCCAAATTATAATGTTGTGCAATAAAATGAGTACTAAAATCTCCTTCAATAAACTTTGGATGATTCATTACAAATGTTCCAAACGGAAGTGTAGTTTGAATGCCCGTAATAACATATTCCTCAATAGCCCTTTTCATTCTTGCAATAGCCTCACTTCTATCTTTTCCGTAGGTTATTAATTTTGAAAGCATGTTATCGTAAAAAATTGGAATTTCCATGTTTGGTTCCATGCAATCGTCTACTCTAACACCCGGTCCCATCGGTGGCAAATAAGTTTTAACCGTTCCTATATTTGGAAGAAAATCTTGAAATGGATCTTCAGCACAAACCCTCAATTCAATTGCATGACCTTCCATTTTTAAATCTTCTTGAGAAAATGGCAAAGGTTCACCGGCTGCCACTTGAATTTGAAGTTTTACTAAGTCAAGTCCCGTGATCATTTCAGTAACGGGATGTTCTACCTGCAAACGAGTATTCATCTCTAAAAAATAAAATTCTTCGTTATCACCTAACAGAAATTCTACGGTTCCTGCACCTGAGTAATTACATGCTTTTGCTACGTTAACAGCAGCATCGCCCATTTTATTCCTTAATGATTCTGAAAGTATAGCACTAGGAGCTTCTTCAACTAATTTTTGATGTCTTCTTTGAATAGAACATTCTCTTTCAAAAAGGTGACAAACATTACCATTATTATCTGCAATTAATTGAAATTCTATATGACGCGGATTACCCACATATTTTTCAATAAAAACACTATCATCTCCAAATGCATTTCTCGCCTCATTTTGTGCTGCGGTTAATGATGAAATAAATTCTTTTTCCTCGTATACCACACGCATTCCCTTACCTCCACCACCTGCAGAAGCTTTTAAAAGTACTGGAAAACCAATATCTCTTGCAACTTGCATTGCAGCATCCACATCGACTATTGCTTCATTGATACCTGGAACTAATGGAACTCCATATTTTTCAACGGCTTGTTTACTAGCAATTTTAGAACCCATAATCTCCATTGCCTCTGGAGTAGGTCCAATTAATGTTATTCCTTGAGCATGAAGTTTTCGAGCAAATTCTGCATTTTCAGATAAAAACCCATAACCTGGATGGACTGCTTCTGCACCCGTTTTTTTGCATAAATCAATAATCGTATCCATGCGAAGGTAACTTTCACTACTTGGTCCTTCTCCAATACAATAAGCCTCGTCCGCGTATCTAACGTGCCTCGCTAATCTATCAGCAATACTATATACCGCTACTGTAGAAATTCCCATATCTTTACAAGTCCGCATTACGCGAATTGCAATTTCACCTCTATTTGCTATTAAGATTTTTGAAAACATAATTAATGCAGATCTCTGTGTTTTATGGAACAAAGATAAGTTATACCTTCGTGATGCAAACAATATGATCCGTTTTCAAAAGGTTCAACGATTGGTGCAAATGGAAATCGCACTTGATTATCGTAAACCAAGTATTATTGGTTCGGTAATTCTTCAGCTTGGTATTACTGCCATGTTAAGCATGTTGTCACAACCTAAAATCACCGGAAGCATTTGGAATACGCTATTCTGGATTACACTAATTTTAGGCACTATTACAGCAATTTCAAGGAATTTTACCTTGGTATCAAAATCAAGATGGCTCTATTGGAATCAGTTATCATCACCCGCAGAGATGCTTGCTTCCAAAATGATTTATGGTTGGATTAGTATGATAGTTATGTGTATCATCAATCTAATATTTTTTACTTGGTTTATGGGGATCCCAATAATACACCTAGGCAAATATTATACTTTATTGATTCTAACTACAGGTGGAATTGCAACAATCTACACATTTATTGGGGCAATTGCTTCAAAAACGGGTAACTCAGGATTTCTCGCACCCGTTTTAAGTTTACCGTTAATTATGCCCTTGATATTAATTGGTATAAAAGCATCTCAAAAAACATTAAATCCAGTATTGGTAAGTTCACTCAATAAGGATTTAATGCTTTTAGGTGCCCTAGATCTGATGATAATTATTTTATCCAGCGTTTTATTTCAAGCACTTTGGAAAGATTAATCGTTCCAGCACTTTAATACTTCAAGAGCCACATCAAGTCCTGCATCTTTCGAATAACTCTTCATCCAAACTTTACGTTGCTCTGTTTTGATACTATCCCCTTGTACTTCGTTCAAATCTATGGACAATGGGTATAAAGTGTCTGTTCTGCTTATATATTTATAATCCTTAAACTCTTTATCTTTTTCATTAATCTCTATCTTGAATTTTTTAAATTCTTCAAGAGAAAGCGGATATGTCATACCTTTACGGAGGTCTGCAATTTGTTTTGATCTCTTTGAAACCAATTTATAGTAATCGGATTTTGAAACTATTTTATTACCTTGATTAATTGCTTGTTTGTATGATTTATTCTCAATTTCTGTGTATTTCGCTTTGGGAATTTCATCAAATTCTAGATGATAGTCCATCTCTTTTTCTCCCCTATCAATTTCATCATATACATCTGGCAAAATAACATCGGGCTCTACACCAACTAATTGTGTAGTTCCCCCATTAATTCGGTAAAACTTCTGAATTGTTACCTTGATATCACCAAAGCCTCTAGGGAATACGGCAGTAGAACCACCTCTCAATGGGATCATTGTTTGAACAGTTCCTTTACCAAAAGTGCTTTTTGAACCAACAATTACAGCTCTTTTGTAGTCTTGCAATGCAGCGGCCAAAATCTCAGAAGCAGATGCACTGTAGGTATTTGTCATAACTACCAAAGGACCGTCATATTGAGTTCTTGTATCTTGGTCGCTTGCTTGTTGAATTCTTCCACTCGGGTCTTTAACCTGAACTACAGGTCCTGAAGAAATAAACAATCCACTCATGTCTATAGCATCTGCAAGACTTCCTCCTCCATTATTTCTTAAATCTAAAATAATTCCTTTTACCTTTTCATCCTTAAGTTTTGAAATCTCTTTTGCAACATCCCCTGAAGAATGCCTTCCTCTTCCCTCTGCAGAAAAATCAGCATAAAAGCTCGGCAATTGAACAACTCCATATTTATCTCCTTCAAACTCCACTAAAGCACTTCTTGCATAAGACTCCTCAATTACAACAACATCTCTAACAATGGGTACTACTTGAATAACACCATCAGGCTTTTTAACTGTTAAGCGTACCTCAGTGCCTTTTTTACCTCTGATTAATTGAATGGCATCATCCAATTTCATATCAACAACATCTACAGGCTCTTCGTCTGCTTGACCTACTTTTAGAATAAGGTCTCCTGCCTTCAAATCTCCTTGTTTATAACTAGCACTACCTGGTACAATTCTTTCAACTTTTATATAGCCATCTCTCTCGGAAAGTGTAGCTCCAATACCCTCCAACTTTCCAGTCATTGATATATCGAAATTATCTCTATCTGCAGGAGGAAAATAATTAGTATGTGGATCGTAAACCTCTGCAATGGTATTGGCAAAAAAGGCAATTTGGTCTTGTCGGTCCATTTTTCTCCAGCGTTTGAACCAATTTGAAACTAAATCTTTGGTTTCCGCTCTTGCTTTTAACTCCAAAGTGTCAAAAGGTTTAATATTCTTTAGTGAATCTGGACCTTTCAAGTTTTTCTGTCCTTCTAACTTGTTATAAAGTTTATCTACAGTTTGGTATCTGGTCCATAAATTCCATAATTGGATTATCTCCTCTAAGTTTTTAGGATAGTTTTTTTGATCTTCACCTTGGAAATATTCCAATTCTTCCGAATAATTGTAAGGCTTTTCAAGCTGTGCTATTACTAATGGTTCAATGTAATCCAAACGTGCTTGCATTACCTTCCATACGGTATCAAAGAAATCAAATCTTCCTGCATTTACTTGATCATCGATTGAATATTTATAAGTGCTGAATTTTACAATATCTTCTTGAGTAAAAAACTGCTTATTGCCATCCATATTTTCCAATGTATTTTGAAAAACTTTTACGGAAAAAGAGTCATTTAATTCGAGAGGCGCATAATGCTGGCGGTTTAGCGTATAGATAATCCTTTTGAGGACTGGCTCTTCATCGGAAAACGGCTTATTACTACAAAATGAAAGCACCAGTAGCACAGCGGCTACAGAGCTTAAGGAAATCCACTTCTTATACCCTATCATCTATTATTTTCTTTCTCCTTTTGAATCCGCCGCCTCTTCAGCATATTTTTCTAATCCTAATGTACGAATACCTTGATCAAAAACAATATCAACTGGAATATTTGCAGCGTTTAAACCGTCTATTTGGGTTTTAAGACTATCGCCAATTTTTCCTCTCCCACTTAGCATGGTATTAACTCCATCCACATTACCATCTCCCTGGAGAATTAATAATTCAGCCGCTAACGATTCGATTGCGGATCTCATTTTTGCAACATCTACTTTCATTCCTTTATTGGTAGATTCTAAACAACCGCTGTTCATGAGTGTGTTGAATGTTATCATATTTGCTTTTCCATGTGCACTTGAAGCACCGAAACGTACAGATCTGTACACAGAAGCAACAAATGTTACATAGAAATCTTCTAAGTCACCATCAAGTTCTTTCATATCAATCAACTTAGTTACCATGTAAAGGCCTAGTACATCTGCTTTACATTCTTCAATGGCCGAATAGGTTGCTCCAAGAGCTTCACGAACTGTCTGATCTTGATTATCGATAAGATTTTTAATACCTAAACCATGCGCCACCTCATGAAACATTACATTCGAAAAGAATGCATTGAAGTTGATTTTTTTGCGTTGTGAAGGGTGAATTACTTTCTCCGAAATAGGAACTACTATTTCATCAAATTTTGCCTTCATGGTATTCTTCAATTGAGAACGTCGCGTTCCAAAATATTCTTGGATTACTTCATGGTTTGGCAAGTTAACCGCGATGGTTTTACTTCCCGAATTACAATCTCCAGCGTAATAAATCGCATCAAAAACGGCCAATTGGCTCATAGGCTTTTCTGGTCTTTCAACAGGTGGAAACCCTTCTATCTCGATAATTTCTGAAATTTCGCCTACTGCTTCCTCAATAACATTCCCATTTTCATCTATTGTCGGCTCTACAGTTTCTGTTTCACTAACATTTGGACCTAATGAGGGTTTATATTTTTCTTCAACCGGTAAACCAGCTTGAAGTTCAGGTAGGAGAGCAACATACTTTTCTAGTTTTGCACCCCACTCACGATCACGTACCAGCACGTAAGCTTCAAATGAAGTTTTTGAACCTGTAAGTTTATCCTCGTAATTTTCAATTGGCCCAATAATTATATCTAAGTGGGAATTTAAATTCAACCAAGAGATATCAGAAATTATATAATCGTTAGTAAACAGAGCATCAATTCTTTGGATCAAATATTCTGCAAATTTTGGATCTTCTTCTTGAATAGCTTCGGATGCGGCTCTTAATGCTTCTGTCAAAGGAATCAACTCCTTTTGATACACCATTGAATAACTCTCTATCTCTATCTCTTTTCCATTTAAAGTAGGAAATCTTTCACGGGGAGGTGGCATTTGCCCCATTTTTTGATACTTTTCTGCATCCTTAGGATCGAAATAATAGACCACAGTATAGGGATCAAAAACCCTAAACTTCATATCTTCCATTACTTGACTTGGGTCAAAACCGTCAGGATAAAAATTCACCCCTTTTGTTTTTGCTCCAACGCTTGCTACAAAAGGTTCATCATTATTCAAGCGATCCCACGGACCGTAATTTATTTTTATAAATTGCTTAAGGTCAGGATCTTTAATTCCTTTCAAGGCTTCATCTTTACTCATATAAGACTGCATCCAGAAAATATTATCTGCGTGCTCCGCTGCCTTAATGAGATGGACAATACATTTTCTCTCTGCATCTGACAATTCACTTGTATCCGTAGTTAGTGTTATTTGTTTGTAACTATTTAGTCTATCTTTTAACGGATAACCCTTTTTCACTTTTTGAGCATTCAAGCTAGACGCTATAATTAAACCTGTGGTTAAAATTATTGCGCGTTCTAATTTTCGTATGGCCATCTTACAAAAATAAGAGGAACATCAACTATTCAAAAAACATCGATTAAAATGATGGAAATAAACGATAAAAATCTTAACCATAACGATTGCATAAAAAAAAGTGGCAAATTAATACCGACTTTTGAATTATTCGATGGACAAGGAACCACAAAATAAGTTTATTACAGATATTCTTTCTATTGATCTTTCTGCTAAAATATTTGAGGCTTTTCCTAATAAATCAGAATCAATTAAGATTGGCGCCAAATCATATCCTACTTCAATTGTAGAATTAAATAGACCTACAGGAAAATATATTCACAGAATATTAATTGGTTTATTTAACCTCTTTAGCAGAAAAGGGATGATTAGAACCTTGGGTAACACCTGTGCACCTGGATTATTATTTCCCAAATTAAATTCAGGTGAAGGCATCAAACAATTTCAAATCAACAATAAAATTTGGGGTATAGTCTCCGCAAATATCCTTGGTTACAGCAAATATCCGGATTCAGTTACAGTTGAAGCAAAGCCTTTTATGGTTTTAAATCTACATCCTAAATGGAAAAGCTTCGAGGATTATTTAGCTGCCTTTACATCTAAATACAGAGTAAGGGCCAAAAAAGTACTCAAAGAAAGTGGTGAAATTGAAAAACGCAGAATTGATCAGTTACCTTCAAATGAATGGATAGCTGTTTGCGGTAAATTATTAGCCGAATCTCTTCAAAATAAAACAATCGCTCTTGGTAAAAACCTACCTCAATTATTGCATTGCTATCACAAGTCACTTGGAGCTAACTTTCATGTTTATGGGTATTACTCTGGAGGAAAATTGATTGGCTTTATCTCTTGTATATTGGATGGGCCTAATCTTTTTGCCATGCACTTAGGAATGCATGAGAAAATTGCCTCTCATACAAAACTATATCAAAGAATGCTTATGGATTTAATAGATGTTTCCCTATCCAATTCAATAAAGAGTATTCATTTTGGAAGAACTGGTACTGAAATAAAGAGTACTCTTGGAGCTATTCCTGTTACTAATTCATTTGTAGTTTTTACCAAATCCAAATTTCTTCTATTTCTATTCCGATTGTACGCCAAATACTTTCAAAAACAAGAAAAATACAAATTACGAAGACCTTTTAAAGAAGAATTTTATTGATGTATTTCCTATATTTGGAAAGTGAGAAAGTTAGTTTTAACCCTGATTTGTGCGGGAGTTTCTTCCGTGAGCATAGCACAAACTACAAATAAAGAAGGCAGCAATTACAAATTTGAAAAGATACATGCTGTAGATAAAACAAACATTAAAGATCAGTGCAGAACTGGAACCTGTTGGAGTTACAGCACTCTTTCCATGCTTGAGTCTGAACTAATTAGAAATGGAAAAGGCGATGTGGATTTAAGTGAAATGTTTATTGCTAGAATGGCATATGTAGATAAAGCAATAACTTACGTTCGAATGAATGGTAGACATCAATTCGACCAAGGTGGGGAAGGACATGACATACCTTATATAATTGCTAAATACGGCATAGTTCCTGAGTCTGTTTACACTGGACTAGTGAATGGTCAAAAACGCCATAACCATAGCGAATTAATGTCTGTATTGAAACCTGTAGTTGATGCAATAGCTGCGAAAAAACCGGGAACAATTGGAATGGAGTGGATAGATGCGGTAAATGGTATTTTGGATGCATACTTAGGCAAAGTACCAGAATCATTTGAGTATAAAGGTAAAACTTACACCCCCCAATCTTTTGCCAAATCGTTGGATTTAAACATGAGTGATTACGTTGTATTAACTTCATTTACACATCATCCATATTACAGTTCATTCGCATTAGAAATTCCAGACAATTGGTCTATGCAAACTGCAATTAATGTCCCCTTGGATGAATTAACATCTACTGTAAATAATTCTCTAAATAAAGGAATTTCGGTTGCTTGGGCTACAGATGTATCCGAAAAGGGATTCGCCTATAGAGACGGACTAGCAATCTGGGTTGCAGATTCATTAATCACTAAAAAAGGTGAGGATGACAGGCATTTCAATAATGCAGGAGCTGAAAAACATGGTTCTGTTTTTTACAACCCAACCGAAGAAATGGAGGTAACTGTTTCTGAAAGACAAGCTCAATTTAATTCTCAAAGAACAACTGATGATCACGGAATGCATATAGTAGGATTGTACAAAGAAGCAAATGGTACTCCATTCTATCAGGTTAAAAATTCATGGGGAGATTCTAATGAAATGGGAGGTTACCTTTTCGCAAGTGAAAACTATTTCAAAATGAAAACCATTAGCATCATGCTCCACAAGGATGGTCTAAGCAAAGACTTGAGGAAAAAACTCAATTTAGATTAATCATTAGTTAATGCATCATTAATATATTAACGATGCCATAACTACAACATAGCAATTTGCTTTTTCTGAAGGATTTAATAAAATATGCGATGGATTGGATAACCAAATCCCTTATTCGTTAAATAGCCTAAAATAGTCTCGAGGTTATTATATTTGCGAAAAATTTATTCGAAATGATCATCGGGGTACCCAAAGAAATTAAAAACAACGAGAATCGCGTGGCCGTTACACCCGCAGGAGTTGCAGAGTTCGTTAAACACGGTCATACCGTATATGTGCAAGAAACAGCTGGTGCTGGTAGTGGATTCTCAAATGAGGAATACACCGAAGTAGGGGCAAAACTTCTTCCAACAATAGAAGAAGTATATGCAATTGCTGAAATGATTGTTAAGGTAAAAGAGCCTATTGAAGCTGAGTATAAATTAATTAAAAAGGATCAATTATTGTTTACTTACTTTCACTTTGCAAGTTACGAACCATTAACACATGCGATGATTGAAAATGGTTCAGTATGTTTAGCATACGAAACTGTTGAAGTAAATCGCACATTACCATTATTGGTTCCAATGAGTGAGGTTGCTGGAAGAATGAGCGTTCAAGAAGGTGCTAAATATCTCGAAAAGCCTATGGGTGGAAGAGGTATCCTTTTAGGAGGTGTACCCGGTGTTAAACCTGCAAATGTTGTTGTATTAGGTGGTGGTATTGTGGGAACACAAGCAGCAAAAATGGCGGCTGGTCTTGGTGCAAACGTAACCATTATGGATATTAGCTTAAATCGTTTGAGACAATTAGACGATATAATGCCTGCTAATGTTACTACACAATATTCCAACGAGTACAATATTCGTGAAGCAGTTAAAACCGCAGATTTAGTAATTGGAGGTGTACTTATACCAGGAGCAAAGGCACCTAAGTTAATTACTCGAGATATGTTACCTACTATGAGAGAAGGTACAGTAATTGTTGACGTTGCAATTGACCAGGGAGGATGTTTTGAAACATCAAAACCAACAACTCATGCAGATCCTACATACGTAATTGATGGAGTAGTTCATTATTGCGTAGCGAATATGCCTGGAGCTGTTCCTTACACATCCACATTAGCACTAACTAATGCAACACTTCCATATGCTATTCATTTAGCCAATAAAGGCTGGAAAAAAGCTTGCAATGATGATGCTAACCTAAAGTTAGGATTAAACGTTGTAAACGGTAAAGTAGTATATGAAGGTGTAAGTACTGCATTTAATTTACCTTACACTCCGGTTGAGGAGGTATTGAATTAATGAGTTCAATTGTAAACCATAAGGTTTACGGAGAAGACAATTCAAAAGCCATTTACATACTACATGGTGTATTTGGTATGTTGGATAATTGGCACTATACGGCCAAACATCTTTCAGAAAAATATAGAGTAATCACTTTTGACGCTCGGAATCATGGAAAATCTTTCCATGATTCTGATTGCTCATATAATGCCATGGCCGGGGACCTAAAAGCCCTAATGGATTATCATAAAGATGAAAGCGCCATTGTATTGGGCCATTCTATGGGCGGAAAAACTTCATTAATATTTTCTGATCTTTATCCCAATTCCCTTAATCAATTAATAGTAATTGATATTGCACCTAAAGCTTACCCGGCTGGACACCTTGAATTTATTAAAGCATTCCAAAGTATTGACTTTACAAAGATAAATAACCGGAAAGAGGCTGATGAGGCCTTCACTCCGTTTGCACCAATAGCACCTATCAGACAATTTCTATTAAAGAATATTGAGTCAAGGTCAGAAGGTGGGTATCAACTGAAAATCAACATTAATGCCTTAGCTAAACAATATCCAGCAATAATTGGAGGGATCAATTTAACAGGTAAATATCATGGCAGAATTGACTTTATTAAAGGTGAAAAAAGTGGATATATTAAAGAGGAGGATCAAGTAAAATTATCACAACTATTTAAAGAGGTTCACTTCCATAATGTACCAAAGGCAGGCCATTGGGTTCATGCCGACAACCCAGAGTATTTCCTAAATCTATTATCAAGCATACTACCTTAAATAAAGTTTCTCTATTTTTGACCTATGCCGAGTAGGAAAATCTTTATGGTTGTGTTTGTCTTTTCTCTATTTTTAATTCAAAAATCAGTAGCGCAAATTTCAAACTCCGACAATGGCATTATATCTCCAATTATACCTGAAAATAGTTGGATTCTGTTGAAAGCGAAGGGGACATTTCAATGGAATTATGGTGATTGGAAAAATCGCTATCCTTATTTCACAAGTATCCCAATTGAGGTTGAATACTCTCATCAAAACAAGTGGGCAATAGGTGCTAATTATGCATTTACCCTAGGATCACAAGTAGTTACAGATCCCCTGTTTAAAGGCATGACAAACATGGATGGTTATTTGTTAGATTTAAATGGTTATCCAGCAGTAATTAGGACATACATGCGTGGTTTCCAATCTCAACTTTATTTTCTAAAAACTCATATTATTCGAAGTAATCGAAGCGCAAGATGGTTATTGCAATACGGTGCAGGCGCTGGCTATTACTTAAACTACACCAAATACGTTTTTGACCTTGATATGGTTCCTCTTTTAGAGAGAAACAACCTCGGTTTATTTGATCAAAGAGCTGGCGGTTATTCAACTATTCAAAAGGCACAATTAAGTTATTTAGATAATAACTCTGTTTCTTTTTATTTCGGTATGGAAGTTTTTCAAGGTTATGGGAAATCATTACGTCCCTATACAATGGGTATCGGAAGTAATCAAGGGACAAAAACCGATGGATCCTTCGGGTTATTTGGTGGAATAATAATCCCAATAAACGTGAGTAAGCAAAGAGTAGAAACCACCGATTATTTTGTAGACTAGTATTATTTTGATTCGCGTAATTTACCAATTTGCCATACTAATCACTTCCCCATTATGGGATGTCGCTGCATTTTTTTCTCCAAAAATCAAAGCAATTGTAAATGGTCGAAAAGAAACAAATTCAGGTTTAAGAAATTTAAAACCCAGCTTAAAAAAGCGTATTTGGATTCATTCTGCATCTCTTGGAGAATTTGAAATGGCTTTGCCTTTAGTAGAGGTTCTAAACGATGGATCATGTGAATTTCACTTTTCATTTTATTCTCCATCGGGATATGAAAATGCAAAACTAACTAATACCAATTCATTCAAATGGTATTTGTTGAATGACTCAATGAGCGATGCTAAAAATTGGATTAAACACTTAAGTCCGCAACTAGCCATTTTTGTTAAGTATGAATTTTGGCTAAATCACTTGATAGCCACTAATAAAAACAATATACCGTTTATCTATTGGAATGTGCTTCTCCGAAAAGATCACTTTCTTAATAATTGGTATGCCAAATCATGGTGGAAAGAGTTAAAAAAAGCGAAAAAAGTATTTGTTCAAAATGAATTTACAAAAGAAGTTTTTCATCAAAAACAAATTCCGGCTGAAACCATAGGTGATATTCGCTTCTTAAGAAGCTCTCAATCATTGAATAGACCATCAGATTTATCTAAGGAATGGCAACTTGAATTGAAAAAATTCCAGAATATCATATTTGGAAGTTCTTGGGATATTGAGGAACAAGCAGCATTTGAGTACCTAAAGAACTCTTCAAATAACAACTTTAAAGTAGTATTGGTTCCCCACGATGTAAGTAAGAATAATATAAATAGATTAATTAATCAATTTAAACAATTTGGTATTTTTCTATACTCAAATGGCACTCCAAATAAATTAAACTCAAATCGAGTATTGTTAATAGATACTATTGGCCTACTTCAATCAGTATACCGAGTTGGATCATTTGCAGTAGTTGGAGGTGGATTTAAAAATGCTTTACATAATATAATTGAGCCTTTATCCTGTAGTTTACCAGTAATCTGCGGAGATCAGACCGAAAAATTCCCAGAGGCAAAATTTGCTTTAAATAATAAAGCACTTATTCAGTGTACAACACCAATCGATATCGCTAATACGATTGTGCAACTAGTCGATTGTCCTGAATTAATGGTAGAACATCGAGAATATGCATTTCACTTTTTTAATGAAAACTTGCCGGATTTGGACAATGCTTTTTATTATTGCCGCTCCTTGATGACAAATTGACACGCACCGCGTACATTTTGACATTTTTTTTTTTTCATTTTACACATTTAGAGGAAAAAATACAGTTGGCATAGAATTCGTTAATGCAGTGATGTACAAATAATTAATTAAACGCAATTTTATGTCAGTAAACATCAAACCATTAGCTGACCGTGTTCTGATAGAACCGGTAGCTGCAGAACAAACAACAGCATCGGGTATTATTATACCAGATACTGCTAAAGAAAAACCTCAAAAAGGAAAAGTAGTAGCGGTTGGTTCTGGGAAACCAGATGAACCTATGACAGTTAAAGAAGGTGATGTAGTACTTTACGGAAAGTATGCTGGAACCGAAATCAATGTTGACGGTAACGACTACCTAATCATGAAAGAAAGCGACATTTTGGCAATTGTTTAATTAAAAGAATCACATAAAATTATGGCAAAGAAAATTGATTTTAACGTAACAGCACGTGACGGCTTGAAGCGTGGTGTTGATGCGTTAGCTAACGCAGTAAAAGTTACTTTAGGTCCGAAAGGTAGAAATGTAGTAATCGACAAGAAATTTGGTGCTCCTCATGTAACAAAAGACGGAGTTAGTGTTGCAAAGGAAATTGAATTAGAAAACCCTGTTGAAAATATGGGTGCTCAAATGTTGAAGGAAGTTGCAAGCAAAACTGCTGAAATTGCAGGTGATGGTACTACTACGGCAACAGTTTTAGCTCAAGCAATTGTTACTGCTGGTTTAAAGAACGTAGCAGCAGGTGCAAACCCAATGGATTTAAAACGTGGCATCGAAAAAGCGGTGTTAGCAGCCGTTAATAAATTTAATGATATGGCACATCCCGTTGGAGATGACAACAGTAAGATAGAGCAAGTTGCATCTATTTCTGCAAACAACGATTCTACAATCGGAGGTCTAATTGCTGAGGCAATGAAGAAGGTAGGAAAAGATGGAGTAATTACGGTAGAAGAAGCTAAAGGAACTGAAACCACTGTTGAAGTTGTTGAAGGTATGCAGTTTGATCGTGGGTACTTAAGCTCTTATTTTGTTACGAATACTGAAAAAATGGAGGTTGAGTTTGAGAATGCCTACATTTTAATTTACGATAAGAAAGTAAGCTCTATGAAGGATTTACTTCCTGTATTAGAGAAAGTTGTTCAATCTGGCAAACCTTTATTGATTATTGCTGAAGATATCGAAGGTGAAGCATTGGCTACTTTAGTAGTAAATCGTATCCGTGGCTCACTCAAAATTGCAGCTGTTAAAGCACCTGGTTTTGGTGACAGAAGAAAAGAAATGCTTCAAGATATTGCGATTCTAACGGGAGGTACTGTGATCTCTGAAGAACAAGGTCGTAAGCTTGAAGATGCGACTATGGAAGATTTAGGAACTACAGAAAAAATAACAATTGACAAAGATAATACGACAGTTGTTAACGGTGCAGGAAGCAAAGAAGCAATCCAAGCAAGAATCACACAAATTAAAGCACAGATTGAATCGACAACCAGCGATTACGATCGTGAAAAATTACAAGAGCGTTTAGCCAAGCTTGCTGGTGGTGTAGCTGTATTATATATTGGTGCTGCTACTGAAGTTGAAATGAAAGAGAAAAAAGATCGCGTAGACGATGCACTTCATGCAACTCGCGCCGCGGTAGAGGAAGGAATTGTACCAGGTGGCGGTGTTAGCTTTATTCGTGCTATTGAAGCACTTGAAGGGTTAACCGGCGAGAACGAAGATGAAACTACAGGGATTCAGATTGTAAGAAGAGCACTTGAAGAACCATTGCGTCAGATAGTTTCTAACGCTGGTGGTGAAGGAAGTATAGTAGTGCAAAAAGTAATGGAGTCAAAAGATGACTTTGGTTATAATGCACGTACTGAAGTATATGAGAACTTAATTAGTGCGGGTGTAATTGATCCAAAGAAGGTATCTCGTGTTGCTTTAGAAAATGCGGCTTCAATTGGTGGAATGATTTTAACTACGGAATGTGTAGTTAGCGAAATTCCTGAAGAAGAAAAACCACATTCACATGGCGGCGGTATGGACGGCATGGGTGGAATGGGTGGCATGATGTAAAATCCAAAAATAGTTTAGTGTTTAAAAGAGACCTCCACGGAGGTCTCTTTTGTTTTATTAGAATCAACAAAGACTGAAATCTGTATCTTTGTGGTATGGGTAGAATAATGGGTATAGATTTTGGCATTAAGCGCATTGGTATTGCGATTTCCGACCCAATGAATTCCTTTGCCCAACCTCTTGACACTATCCTAACCCAGGATTTTCCTACTTGGATTAAGAACTACACTATTAATCATGAAATTGATTCATTTGTGGTAGGTCTGCCAAGAAATCTAAATGGTGAAGAAACCCATGCAACACGACCTACAATGCAGTTTATTGAATGGTTAAACAACCAATATTCAAATATTCCTGTAAACACCATCGACGAGAGATTAAGTAGCAGAGAAGCTCAAAATGAAATCCTTAAAATGGGGGTGCCAAAAAGTAAAAGAAAAGAAAAAGGACGAATTGACAATGTCGCCGCTACCTTAATATTACAAACCTTTTTAGATACCAAGAATTAAAAATGATACTTCCTATTTATGCATTCGGACAACCCGTATTGAGAAAACCAACAGAAGAAATAGAGGACAACTCAGACGAATTGCAACAACTCATAGATGATATGTTTGAAACTATGTATGAAAGCAATGGAATAGGCTTGGCGGCACCTCAGATTGGTAAAGCTTTACGCTTATTTATTTTAGATGGCTCTGAAATTGAAAACATAAAACCGGAAGGATTTAAGGAAGTATTTATAAACCCGCAAATTGAAGATGAATTTGGTATCAAATGGGAATTTGAAGAAGGCTGTTTAAGTATTCCTGATATTAGAGCAAATGTTATACGACACGCCGAATTGAAAATTAATTATTTAGACAGAGATTTTAAGGAACATACAAAAACATTCGACGGGATGGCAGCACGTATCATCCAGCATGAATATGATCATATTGAAGGTATTCTTTTTACAGATCGCATAGCGCCTCTCAAACGAAGTATGCTAAAAAGGAGGCTTGAAAGTATTTCTAAAGGAAGAGTTAATGTTGGATATAAAATGAAATTCCCTAACCGTTGATTAGGTATTATTTAAATATTATACGTCCAATAAATTTATTCCTTACTGCACTAACGCAGTTACTTTTTTACATTTCTGCTTCACGAATTAATTCTGGATTTTCTGTAATAAACTTCCAAAACATCAGACTCCCGGAAGCAATTACCTCGATGCTAGCTTGCTTATTCGTTGCCGGAGGTGGATATGTTATCAATGATCTTTTTGATATTAAATCCGACAAAATCAATAAACCCAAGCGCTTGATAGCGGGTATTCACATCTCTCATAAAAATCTAAAGATTTATTATTCAATATTAACAACACTTGGAATTATACTTGGATTTATAACTGGCTTAGGAATGGGAATATTATGTGTGGCAATTGCCGTGCTATTGTATTTCTATTCATCAGATTTTAAAGGAGAGTATTTAGTAGGAAATCTATTAGTAAGCCTATTAGCCGGAATGGTTGTTTATATAGCCTCTCGGGGTGTATTTTTAGTTGAAAAGGCTTTTTTTGCCGAATATGCAATGATTGCCTTTTCTGTTACCTACGCAAGAGAATTAGTTAAGGATTGGGAAGATCAAGAAGGAGATGCTTCCGTTGGGCACAAAACTTTTGCTGTTACGAGAGGGTTAAGACCGACTAAACTATTTACTTGGGTTCATTTAGGAATTACGGTTATTTTTTTATTAATGATTGGGATTCACTCAGGACAAATTGAATTTTGGTTATTTTCAGGATTGATAATCATTCCTTACAATATTTGGATTGCTTGGAAGATAATCCATTCAAATGCCAAAGTAGAATTTACGAATGTTTCCAAGCATTTAAAATATCTAATGTTTATTGGATTACTCTCCTCTATTCTTTGCTAGTTTGAATTTTGAGCTCCCCAATCTTCAGCAACCTTTTCAAACTCATCATACCATTCTTTTCCCATTTTTCGTATAAGTGGTTCTTTTAAAAATTGATATACAGGTACATTCATTAGATTTCCTGCATCACATGCCGCACCGCAAATATCCCAATCATGATAATTCAAAGCAGTATACTTCCCATATCGTTTAGCTCTTATTGGATAAAGATGACAGCTCATTGGCTTTTTAAAATCAATTTTCCCTTCCTCATAGGCCTTTTCAATAGAACACTTTGCAGTACCATCACTCTCAATCCTCACAAAAACACAAGCCCCATTAGAACTACAAGAAGTAACTAAATCCTTATCAATATCTCGAGTATAAAAACCTTCTTCTGCTAGCAACTTTAATCCTTCATCACTCATGAAAGGCCTCACTTTTTCTATTAATCCTTCAATTATTGAAAGTTCATCATGTAATAATGGTGCTCCCGCATCTCCTTGTATACAACATTCACCTTTACACTTATCTAATTGACAAATAAACTTTCTTTCAATTACGTCTTCAGATACTAATGCGTCACCGACAATAATCATAGTTATTTTAAATATTCAGAAGGGCCTATATCCTCCAATTTCTTCGCTTTCTCCAATACGGCATCCTCCATATTTTTCTTATATTCGGCAACCTTGTTTCTGACCTCTACATCATAAACACCTAAAATTTGCGCAGCAAGAATGCCGGCATTTTTTGCTCCATTTATGGCAACTGTAGCAACTGGGACACCTGGGGGCATCTGAACTATAGAATATAAACTATCTAGACCACTCATCGATTTGGATTTAACAGGAACACCAATTACCGGCAAGGGCGTTATTGCTGCAATCATTCCAGGTAAATGAGCTGCACCGCCGGCACCAGCTATAATTACCTCTAACCCTCTATCCACCGCACTTTCCGCATAGTTAAATAGTCGCTCAGGTGTTCTGTGAGCAGAAACTATGGTAATCTCAGCTTCTAGGCCAAATTCCTGCAGAACATCAAAAGCTTCATTCATTACTGGTAGGTCGCTATCACTACCCATTATTATTCCTATTTTTTTCATGATGATTGTGGAGTATTTTTTAAAGTTATTAATGAAATTAATATGTAACTAAAATAAAACAATATTATTCCATAGGACTCAAATAATCCTATTGTAAAAAAGACCATCAAACCGATTAACACAAATCGCTTTAAATTATGCCCATCGGTTTTATTAAATTTCATTGACAGCATAGGATGATCGGAAATCATGAAATATGCTGCTAAAATTGGCATATACAAGTAAACATAAAAATTATGAAAAATACCTATACCAGTGATAGACCATGAAGGAACCCAATTAGACTCATTCACCCAAGCCCATGAAGCTAATGCTAAACCCGTTATTGGTGTAGGTATTCCTTTAAAAGTAGTAGTTTGGTCTGAACTTAGATTAAAAACTGCTAACCTATATGCTGCGGCCAAGGGAATTGCGAGCCAAACATATTGATTAATACAAAAGCCAGTTGAAGGACAAAATCCGTATAACAACATGTAATGTCGCCAAATTAAACCGGGAACAATTCCAAATGAAACCAAATCTGCTAAGCTATCTAACTGCTTACCCAAATCACCTACAACTCCTAATAATCTAGCGACAAAACCATCAAAGAAATCAAGAACACCGGCAATCAACATTAAAAAAAATGCCAACAATGGATTACCCTTAAAAACCTCGACAATTGCCAATAATCCACAAGTAAGATTACCAAGGGTTATCAAATTTGGCAAAGACTTAAACATTACACAAAATTAGTTTTAATTATTGAAAAAGAAGGAAAGATGCGCCCCAACACTCCAGTAACTCAATCCGGACTTATCATTAACACCTTCGTATTTGATTGTAGTATTACTGTAATACCAATCATTAGTACCTAATGATTCTCTAAATCTAAACTGTAAACCAAATCCTATATGCTTATCAGGCAAATAGTCTAAAACAAAATCTCCACCCAATAACCACTGTGGTTGATACACTTCTTGCTGAATAACTGCCGGGGGATTCACAATATTGACATTCATAGCCTCATAGGTAAGTCGTTGGACAAAATAAGAAGCAGCACCTAATATATGTACATTTATCTTCCTTGAATAATAATTCCCCCCAAAAATAAAATCAAAAGAATAAGCCGATAATAAATATCGACGTGTTTCATCTTGAAATATGCTCACTTTGGCTGGATACTCCTTTGAAGTTGTGTTACTTTGAATAAGTGAGTATCCAACACCCGTAGTTATTAAACCACGATTCCACTTAACATTACCATATATCTCCGCTAAAACCGGTGATCGATAGGGCAAACCTAAATCATTTATAAAATGGTATTCCAACGAATTGCTTAATATTTGGGGGTACGCATATCCAAACGGCGTTAAACTAACTGTCTTCTTTCGTTTACTTTTGTATTTAATCTTTTCATCAACACCCGATTTACGTAATTCAACATCGGAATAACAAATAATTGCCCATTTAAATTTTCGCGATAATTGGTATAATTCTTTTCCCTTCTCATATAAATTAAACAATGCCAAACCTTCAAGATTTAATGCTTTAAGTTTATCCAATTCACTATGTAAATCAGAAGTGCTTTCTATATTCTCCGCTGTAATAGCATTAGAGCGATCTGAATAAAAAATACCAATATTTAAAATTGAATCTTTTCCGCCAAAATATTTGCTTGATAACTGATTCAATACACTTTTGTAATTGTACCACCCACAGTCAACATCTGACTGGGTCAATGATATATGACAGCGACCGAATTGGCCAAAGAACCCTTCGTCCGGATTTTCTCTCAAAGCTTTTGAAAACCTCTCAAATAGGACATGTTCTCTCCATATATATTGCTGATTTGAATTATCTAAAGCATTCCAAACATTATATTCTTTTACACCCTTGAAGGCTTCAATAAATTCAATTGAATCTGTAGCTAACCAATTTGTAATTTCTGACCAATGCTCGATAATTGATTTCTCGATATGAATACTGTTACTCTGAAAATCACTTCTTATTTCTTCCAACTGGGTTTTCCACTTATCTAGTTTTTCAGTTCGAGCTCTTAATGAGTCAATATTTTGAGATTCAGAAATATCAAAATCTATAAGTCTATTCGAATATCCAAAAGTTGATTCATACATTACCAATTTAATTGTGCTGAGAATTCCAATAGGAATTTCTACTTTATTCGAGCGATTTCTTAAAATTTCCGCGACACGTTCTATTGCTAAATCATCAAACCTTTCAATGTCCGCGCCGTGAATGTGTATCCTATCGTTCAAAGGTAATTTTTGATTCCAATCGTGAAGTTTTTTAAAGAATTTAAAATACTCAACTGAAGAAATACCTTTAATTAATTTCTCTGCATAATCATCACTTTCAACTACATATCGTTCTAGATAATATGCTCTAGCTGGACTAAGTTCTAATATGTAATGGCGATATCCTGCCCTTTCATACAATAAGCGCATTAAAGAATATTCTAAAACAGAATTAAAACCTATTTCTAAATGATTCTCACCAGATAAAACAACACGACAATTAATTGCCGAATCTACCAACTCTAATAAACCTGGATTTTGGTCATATTTTTCTGGGTTAAAATTCAATCCTTTTGCCGTGGGTATACTCTGAGCACAAGCAGTGTTCACAATTCCTGCAGTTAATAGATAAAAAACAAACAACCTAATGATTTTCATCCCTAAAATAACTTATAACTAATCACAGATTGAACAAAAAATCCTGAATGTGAATATGAACTTTCAGAATTAATAAATTGATCTTTATTCTCCCACCGATTATCGGTTAAATCAAATTGGTATTGAGCAAGGAATTCTATCGATAAGTCACCAAATTTCAGACCAATGTCTGCCCCAATACCAAGGCTAAAACCATCATTAAATATGCTTTTTAAAGGTTCAGGGTTAGAAAGATTTAAAGGAATATTATCAAACCAGGATAATGTAGAATTAGAAAATACAAAAGACTCATTAATGCCAAAGGAGATAGTTTGATTTCCTAATATTCTGGTTGATCCCAATAATTGAAATTGTTGAATATCATAATTTGAACCATTCTCATCTAATGCAACACTCTTCCTTCCATAGCTAATAATAGCCTTATTCCCTTCACCAAAATGGAAACCAAAGGCAATTCCGGTTTGAACAATAGCATTTATCGAATTTAATTGTCTACTATTTAGAGACTCATTTAGAGTTTCTGTATTAGTAAGAATTAAACTAAGCAATGGGCCGAAATAAATACCCTTTTTATCAATCCTCTTATAGTTAAACTCTTCTGTAATCTCTTCTTCAGCATAATCTATATCATATAATTCGGGAATATAAATAATTCCCCAGGGCACATTATTTATTCCGTGAATTTCTACATCTGCTGGTAATAATCTCTTCTGTGAAGGGTCAATATTTCCAAAAAAATCTCTTTGGGACTTTAAGTTAGGAAAATAAGTTAGTGCTTGTCTAATGCTTAAAAGATCTACCCCAAGAGTTTTCTCTGTGAAAGTATCTGAGAATTCATAATCATCAACAAAAAACCAAAAATGTTTATTAAAATTATTTAAGGCTTCTTTTTTTTCCGATGTTTTTTGGCACCAATCAACAATGCTCTTGTAATGCTCAATTAATGTATGAACGTGATATCCCGGGTTTGTTTTATACTCTGTAAATAATGGTATCAAATCACCCCATAACTCCGAACCACCTAAGCTCTGAACGATATTATCAAGCGATTTTAAAGAGTCAAGCGCAAAATTAAAGGTTGCATAAAAATCGTTATCAATGGGTTTGTCTTGATCATCTTCAGTACTTAGCTCTTTATAACGCTGGTAAGATTTAATTGATTCGGTATTTATATCGAAAGATTCATAATCCCAGAAAACATCATTTAATAAGCTCATGATAAGATCTTTCTCTTCAAATATCATTGAGTGAGACGAAGTATAAAATGATTCCCATTTCACTTGAACTAATCTCATTTTTACTCGCTTTGAAGAATCCAAGATATCAAACCAATCTCTAAACGGTCTAAATTGATCCAGTTGCATGTACTTAAATCGCTCACTGGTATCACGTCTTGTTTCGGCTAGTTCAGCCTCTGATAAATGAATAATGCGATTAATAATTGGCGCATACAGCGGCTTGATTCTTGTGTAAATTACTTGAGTGTCGGAAAATTCTTCCTTACTCAAATATTCAAGCATCCAAAATATTTCCTTAAACTCTTGCTGAAATCTTTCAAAAGGAGAAAACTTTTGTTTATCTGAAAATTTACAATTGGTAGTATGGACTACCCACTGAGAGCTATCGTTGGATTTACTCAATAATGACTTATTATTTAGAATACATAGAAAAAAAACAACTAAATATGGGATAACCCTAGGCATATTATACTTTAAACGATATTTAAAACTTGTTCTTTTATGTGTTCCAAGGTTTCCTTCATCTTGACAACGCCTTGTTGCATTAAGAAATAGTTGCTTTTCACCCCGAGAGTATTAATTTCTCTACCCATTTCCTGAGCTATAAATTGCAGTTTCCTTCCTGTTGGTTCCTGTTGAAGCGTGTCTATGAAATATTTTATGTGCTGATTTAATCTTTGCTTTTCTTCGGAGATATCCCATTTATCTAAATAAATTAATAATTCCTGTTCCAACCTGTTCTCATCAACGTTATTCTCTCCAACATGCTCAAGAACATTTCCATAAACTCTCTCTCTCAGCGCTTCTCTCCTATCACCTTCTAAATTTTCAATTAGTATGAGCTCGTTGGAGATTTGGTGTATATACTCTTTTAATTGTTTACCTGTTGCTGCTCCTTCTTCAATGCGATAATCATTAATTTTTTCAGAAGCGATTTGAGTGGCTTCAATAATTGCATCTTTTAATTCACTGCTTACTTCTTTCTCACCTAAGCCCAACACATCGGGAACTTTAAGTACCTCTCGCATTGGATCATTTAAAACAGTACCTAAATCAAATTCTAAATTACGAATGGCTTCCAAATACTGCTTCGCAAGTGGAAGGTTTATTCTGATTTCTTGATTTAAACCATTCTCTGATTCAACTTTAATATGATAGGAAACCGTTAGTGTACCCCGTGTTAATTTATCTGATAAAAATTTTCGAACTAAAGGATCAAGCTCAGCAAGGTATTTAGGTAGTCGAATTTCGGCATCGAAATATTTTCCGTTTAGCGCTTTTATCTCACAAATAATTTTAGTTTGATCGCGTTCCACAATTCCTCTTCCAAAACCGGTCATGCTTTTTATTACATTGTGCATTAGGCGAATTTAGTCAATTTTGCGAGACTCTAACAATCAAATAAGCCCTATAATCGTTTAGAATAAGAGTAATATTAAATATAAACTACCTTTGTAATTACAGAATAATAAACAGAGAAAAACCTGTATGATATCAAATAAACTGAACAGCATTCTTAACAAAACGAATGGCCTTTTTGTTGGTCTTGTGTTTAGCGTTGCTATTTATTCTTGCGGTGATAGTCCCAAGACACCAACTAGCACAGATAAAACGAATAATAAATTAAAGGTCATTAAGGAACCTAGGAATGATTTTAATGCAGATTCTGCTTATCAGAATATTGAAAAACAATTATTATTTGGATACAGAATACCAGGTACTATAGAACATAAAAAATGTTCAGAATGGTTATTCAAATCGTTAAGCAGTTCTTGTGACACCGCTTATTTTCAGTCTACATCAACAGAAACATTTGATGGTGCTAAAATCCCCATTTACAATATTATAGGCAGCTTTAATCCAAAAGCTAAGAAACGTCTATTGTTGGCATCACATTGGGACTCTAGACCATATGCTGATGAAGATGCCAACGATCCTAATAAGCCTGTTCCCGGAGCTAATGATGGAGGAAGCGGTACAGGAATATTATTGGAATTAGCCAGAGTTTTAAAAAACGCCGAGGATAAACCAGAGTTTGGTGTTGATATTTTATTTTTCGATGCGGAGGACTTGGGAAAATCACAATACCCTAATTCCTTTTGTTTAGGCAGTCAAATCTGGGCAAAATCACCACATTTACCGAATTACAATGCAAATGAGGCTATTTTGTTGGATATGGTAGGCGGAGCAAATGCAGAGTTTTACTGGGAGGGTAATTCTTCGCAGTGGGGATATAACACCCTCGCTCATGTATGGACTATAGGACAAGAGTTAGGACATGGCAATTATTTTATTACTAAAAGTACCTCACCTGTCATTGACGACCACTTTTATGTTCAAAAATTCAGTGGTATTCCGATGATAGATATTATAGACTATAATTCACAAGATGGATTCGCCGATCATTGGCATACTGTAAACGATAATATACAGACTATCGATAAAAACACATTACATGCTGTTGGTTCCACACTAGAGCATTTTATTTTTAATCCAAGTACAATTTTAAAGTGATGGAAAAAATTATTGATATTCTAGCATTTGGAGCGCATCCTGACGATGTAGAACTTTCTTGTTCAGGAACTTTATTAAAACAAAAAACACTAGGAAATAGTATTGGAATTATAGACTTGACAAGAGGCGAATTAGGCAGCAGAGGCACACCAGAAAAACGTAATGAGGAGGCAAAACGAAGTTCATTAATATTGGGTCTTAATATTAGAGAAAACCTTGGATTAGCCGACGGATTTTTCGAAGAAAATGAAGAAACACTTAATAAAATAATTACAGTAATTAGAAAATACAAACCAAGTATTGTTCTTGCAAATGCTCCATCTGACAGACATCCTGACCACGGAAGAGCTTCACAAATAATGCGCAGAGCTTGTTTTCTTTCTGGCTTAATAAAAATAAAAACTAAAATTGACGGAAAGGAACAACTTCCACATAGACCCAAAAATATCTATTTTTATATTCAGGATAGGAATATAGGTCCCGACTTTGTAGTAGATATTTCTGGTTTTTTTGATAAAAAAATGGAAAGTATATTAGCTTTCGACAGTCAATTTTTTTCAGAAAATTCCCAAGAACCAAAAACCCCAATAAGTGGTCAAGAATTTCTAAAGTTTATTGAATCTCGATCTAGAGAATTTGGACGTATGATTAACACAGAGTTTGGTGAAGGTTTTATCTCTGAAAAAGGCTGTTTAGGTATAAATGATTTGAATCAACTAAGGTAATTGAAACTTAAAGTACTCATATCAATAGGATTATTAATATTTCTTCTGTTAGGAAGTCCGTTAGATATTTACGCCCAACACCCGATGATTGAGAAGTTATCGAACCTTAAAGCAATTTCCATTAAAAGGCATCCCATAAGCAATGATTCAAATACCATTTATTTACCAATGCATTTCAATACAGCAGATGTTATTGAAAAATACGATTTCAATGAATTGCCTAAGGGAAAAGATGTAATACGTATTCATTTAGCTTACACAAGATATAAGGAAGTTGATACTTTCAATCAGAAAAATTTAAATAGGAATAGATTTATTAAGCTTTATGAAAAATTTCCTGAGCTTTTTGATTTAAAAGAGATCGAGTGGCGTGTATATGAGCAAGTAAAAGCGACAAAACACGAAGTTGCTGAAAAAGAACTACATGGTTTTGTTATATTTTTGAGAGAACCTCGTAATTGGAGTGAATTAACTAAAGAACGCAGTCTTATTGATAGGTTGCTTTTAGATTTTTACGATAGTACTGTCGTTGTTCCAGATAAAAAAGTATATCGAGTTAGGAGAAAACGAATTCCAACTGGTAAATTTATTCCCGTTCGCTGGGATAAACAAGAAAAGGGAATTCGTTACAATTCTTCATCCATCTGGGGCCGAGAGCCCGAATATAAACTGATATATGATACATTAGGTTCTAAAACAATTAAAGGTAGCAGCAGAAAAATTGGAATCTTCAACGGTAATATCCTAAAAAATTCCTATGAATACGAATCCTTAGTCAATAGAAAATTCGAGGGGAAATGGGCAATTGTATCCGACGTTACAGCAAGTATGTCGCCCTACAGCGCTCAAGTATTAGCATTTCTAAAAACCAATGTTCAATTTCGCAAAAACAGCAATCTTGTATTCTTCAATGATGGTGATGGGAAACCAGAATCTTTGAAACGATTGGGTTACAGTGGAGGTATTTATTATGTAGGAGGACAAGAAATTGATTCTGTTTACTTCACAATGCTTACGGCAATGAAAAATGGAGATGGTGGTGATTATCCAGAGAATAGTATAGAAGCCATTGTAAGGGCAATAAATAAATGGCCGAAAACAGATTCTGTGTTGTTAATCGCAGATTCAAAAGCAATGGTAAAAGATATTAAGCTTTTGAAATATATAAAAAAGCCTGTATGTATTTTACTTTGTGGCAACGTAAATGGAGATATTCCTGAAGATTATTTGGAAATTGCTCATAGAACCAAGGGATGTATTATACAAACCGATGGGGATTTGCGAATCACCCATAAGCTAAAAAATGGCGAAACGATTGAGTTAAACGGACGTGAATATAGGTACAGCAAAAATTCTTTATTGTTGAACGATGACTAGTATTTATTAATATTCATCAACCATGTGATACAAATCATATGTATTCATTAATTCCACATAGTACCTTTGTGTTGACATGATTGAAACAGACATTATAATTATTGGGGCCGGACCAGTTGGATTATTTACCGTTTTTGAAGCCGGTTTATTAAAATTACGCTGTCATATTATTGATGTTCTTCCTCAACCAGGTGGTCAATTAACAGAAATCTATCCTAAAAAACCTATATATGATATTCCAGGTTTCCCCGAAGTATTAGCAGGAGAATTAATAGATAATTTAATGGATCAAATTGCACCTTTCAAACCGGGATTTACATTAGGTGAAAAAGCGGTTTCTATCAATAAACAGGGGGATAATTTTATAGTTATTACTGAAAGTGGCACCATACATAAAGCACCTAATATTGCAATAGCTGGAGGATTAGGGGTATTTGAACCTAGAAAACCACCTATTACCAACTTATCTAATTTTGAAGGTAAAGGGATTGATTATATAATCAAAGACCCCGAAAAATATCGAAATAAAAAAGTGGTAATTGCAGGAGGTGGTGACAGTGCTTTGGATTGGACAATATTTTTAAAAGATATTGCAGAATCTGTAACTCTTGTGCATCGAAGCGGGAGTTTTAGGGGGCACTTAGATTCTGTTCAGAAAGTAATGTATGCGAGCGAAAAGGGGGAATTGAGATTAATGACTTACACTGAAATTGCGAACTTGAGTGGTGGTGCAAAGCTCGAAAAAGTCGAAGTAAAAATTAAGGATCAAGAACCTGAATGGATAGAGACAGATTATTACCTTCCGTTATTTGGATTATCTCCAAAATTGGGGCCTATCGCCGATTGGGGGTTAAATATTGATAAAAATGCAATAGTAGTTAACACTGAGGATTATTCTACCAATATTCCCGGCATATACGCAATAGGCGACATCAACACATATAAAGGGAAATTGAAACTCATTTTATGCGGATTTCACGAAGCAACATTAATGGTACAAAGTGCATTTAAACGAATTTATCCAAATAAAAATTTAGTATTAAAGTATACAACTGTTAATGGTATTAATGGATTTGATTAGCCCCAATGTATATTTACAAAAATGATTAAGCGTATTTTCAAAATTCTGCTTTTAGTTTTTGTATTTTCATTACTGCCAGTTATTGTATATAAATGGATAAATCCACCATTTACATTTATTCAATCTTCACAGAGTGAACTTCGTGGTAATAAAGGCGAATGGATATCTTATGAAGAAATCCCAAAAGATGTTATCATATCAATAATTGCGAGTGAAGATCAGAAGTTTTTTGAACATTCTGGATTTGATTTTGAAGCAATTGAAAATGCGTTAGAGTATAATAAATCGCATAAATATAAGCGAGGTGCGAGCACTATTTCGCAACAGACGGCTAAAAATACATTTTGCTGGGAAAGCAGAAGTTGGCTTAGAAAAGCATTAGAAACATACTATACAGTGTTGATTGAATGGATTTGGGGGAAAAAGCGAATCATAGAAGTATATGTTAACATTGTTGAAATGGGACGCGGTGCATTTGGAATAGATGAGGCCGCTAATTACTATTTTAAAACAACGGGAAAACAACTGAACCATAATCAATGTGTAGCAATAATTTCCATGCTACCATGCCCCAGAACCTGCGGCATGAATCATCCACTATCTAGAGCAAGACAAAGATTAATTGAAAAAGCATTCATAGGGAATTGGGTTATTATCCCTGATTCTATTTGATTAAAATAACCAATTAAGATCATTCTAAGGGTTATCTTTGCTTACTTAAATTCATGTTCGTTTTAAAGAACCCATATCGTTTATTAGTCGATGAGGTATCTTTTATACTTTAAAAATAAATTAAGTTAATTATTTTTGCAGTCATGGCTACAACTCAAGATATATCTGTTGGAAACTTCATTCGTTATAATGGCGAGCTAGTTCAAATAATTGAATGGCAGCATAGAACACCTGGAAACTTAAGAGCATTTTATCAAGCAAAAATGCGTAGAGTTAAAGACGGAAAGCTTGCAGAAAACCGTTTCAGAAGTGGTGAAAGCGTTGAAATAATGCGCGTAGAAACTAATGAGTTACAGTATTTGTATGAAGAAGGTGATGCTTTCATTTGTATGAATAATGAAACGTATGATCAAATTCCAATTCAGAAGCATTTATTCGGAGATGGAGCAAAATTCATGAAAGAAGGTGACACAGTTCAAATTGCATTTGAAGGTGAGAATCCAGTATCTGCCGAGCCCCCACAACATGCAATTTTAGAAATCACCTATACCGAGCCAGGTGTTAAAGGAGATACCGCAACAAACACTTTAAAACCAGCTACTGTTGAAACGGGAGCTCAGGTTATGGTACCTTTATTTGTTGATACAGGAGAGAAAATCAAAATTGATACAAAATCCGGTTCTTACGTAGAAAGAGTTAAAAACTAATTTCATGAAAACTCTTTCTTCCGAAAGAACCTTTTTAGCACCTCCCGAAGAGGAACTTGCTGATTTAAGCCACTCAAAAGTAGCCATTCAACTTATTCCTTACGAACATACTTCTAGCTATTTAAGTGGTTCAGATAAAGGACCAGAAGCGATTATTGCAGCAAGCCATTTTGTAGAATTTTATGACGAGGAAATTGATGCAGAGACCTACAAATCTACAGGTGTAGCAACATTAGAACCCATAAATTTTGAAGGCATTTACGATGCAGAAGCAGTTGAAGCCATTTACAATCAAACTGCTCAACTCTTAGATCTCGGTAAGTTTGTAATTACCCTCGGTGCTGAACATACTATAACCCAAGGAGTAGTGAAGGCATTTCACCAGAAATTTAAAAACTTCTCGGTACTTCAAATAGATGCGCATTCAGATTTGCGTTTAGCCTATCAGGGAAATCCATATTCGCACGCAAGTGTAATGGCTAGAATACATGACATGAAAATCCCTATGGTTCAAGTTGGAATAAGAGCACAGTGTATTGAAGAAGCTGAATTAATTAAAACTTCACCCCTAATTGACACTTGGTACGCTCATCAACTAGATTCGGGAGAAAAGTGGATAGATGATTGTATTGATGCTTGTGGCGAAAATGTATATGTTACAATTGATGCAGACGGTTTTGACCCATCGGTTGCTCCTGCTGTAGGAACTGCAGAACCAGGAGGATTGACTTGGAAAATGGGAACTAATTTATTGAAAAAATTATCGGAAAAAAGAAATATAATTGGCTTTGATATTGTTGAAATTGCTCCCAGAGAAGGAGAAATTCTAACAGAATTCACCATGGCCAAGTTATGTTATAAATTTTTAGGTTATATCAATCATAATCAACCCCTAAAATAGAATGACGGAAAATAGAATTTACCTTGACAACGCGGCAACGACTCCTTTAGACAATAACGTTATTGAAACAATGTACGCAGTGATGAAAGATCACTTCGGAAATCCAAGTTCTACACATGCCCATGGCAGAAAAGTTAAGAGTATCATTGAAGAGTGTAGAGGTAATATTTCTAAAATATTAAATTGTAAGCCCTCTGAAATTTTCTTTACATCAAGTGGCACTGAAGCAGATAATTTAGCATTGCGAGGTTCCGTTAATCAGTTAGGGATAAAAACAATTATAACTTCACCCATTGAACACCATGCTGTTTTACATACTGCAGAAGAATTGCATAAAAACGGTTTGGTTGAATTAAAACTAGTGAACATAACTCCTCAAGGATATGTTGATACCAATCACCTCAATGAATTACTCTCAGAGTCTGAAAATTGTTTAGTTAGTCTTATGCACGCCAATAATGAAATTGGTAATATGATTGATATTGATGAGATTGGCAGCATCTGCAGGAAATATAACGCTTATTTTCATTGCGACACGGTTCAAACCATGGGGAATTTTCATTTCGACTTGAGTAAAAACTTAGTTGACTTCATTTGTGGTGCTGCGCATAAATTTAATGGTCCAAAGGGCGTTGGATTTATATATATAAACAAGGAAGCTAAAATTAGTCCATTAATTACGGGTGGGGCACAAGAAAGAGAAATGCGTGGTGGTACTGAAAATGTATACGGAATTGCCGGAATGACCAAAGCTCTGGAATTATCGTATTCAACACTCGAAGTAAAAACGAAAAATTTTAAATCGTTAAAAACAAAAATGATGGATCGACTAAAGAATGAATTCACTGATATTCAATTTAACGGAGATCCGGAGGGGAATAGTCTGTACACCGTATTAAGCGTATCATTCCCACAATCTGAAATGGGAAGCTTATTGTTGTTCAATTTAGATTTAAAAGGAATTTCTGCATCAGGAGGCAGTGCATGCTCCTCAGGAGCCGTTGGAGGTAGCCATGTAATACAACAAATTGCCCCAAATACAAATAGAACTACTGTTAGATTTAGTTTTGGAAAGTATAATACTGAAGCAGATATTGACAGAACAGTAGAAACTTTAAAAGAATGGTACTCATAATTTCCTGATATGGCATTATTGTATATTACTCGCAAGGAGCACTTTAATGCAGCCCATCAACTTTGGGATTCCAACTTAACAGAAGAAGAGAACTTTGAGATGTTTGGTAAATGTGCTAATCCAAACTTCCACGGACATAATTTTGATTTATTTGTTTGTGTTAAAGGCGAACCCGATAAAAATACGGGCTTGGTAATGGATTTAAAAATATTGAAAAAAATCATTAGGGAACAAGTTACGGATGAGCTGGATCATCAAAATATGAATCTAGATGTATCTTGGCTCAAAGGCCAGATGCCATCTATTGAAAATATATCCATAGCCATATGGAAAAGGATTGCACCTTACCTACCTGTGGGAGTAAAATTACACAAAATTACCCTTTGGGAAACTCAGAATAACTTTGTGGAATTCTTTGGAGAAGGATTATAATTTTTTAATCCCTTTTTTACGAATTGAGTTGATAAACCCAAGTAATGCAAACAGCAATACACAAATTAGCCAAATTAGGTTTATATTGATCAAATAATTATTTACTGAATCACCTAAACTAGATTTTACATTCAATAGATCAACCACCCAAAAAATAATTGAGGTCACTATTAATAAGAACGTTAGAAGAATAAAGAAATCTTGATTTTTTAAATTTCTTGCATACAATATAGCAACAATCGAACTTATTGCAGCGGCTATAAATAAACTCAAATGATAAAAATTTACTACATCTAACGGAGGGTTTTGATTAACCGAAAAGGAAGAGATTTTTCTCCAATATTGCAATTCCAGATGACCAATGGAATTTGGAGATACCTGAATTTCAAATTCTGCGACTATTGGATTATGGAAAATCAATAAAAACAATGTTGCAAAAGTCAAAAACATGTATAAAATCTGAGATCTACTAATCATAATGATGGCTTTGATTTAGTATTATCCTGATAGTTGTTCTTAGATTTGGTCTACTTTCCTTCACAAAAATTTGGCCTTTATGATAATCTTCTATAATCCTTTTTGCCAAAGACAAACCCAAACCCCACCCCCGCTTTTTTGAAGTAAAGCCAGGCTTAAAAATATCTTTCATTTGATTACGAGGGATTCCCTTACCCGTATCACTTATATCAATATAAATTTTACCTGGAATAGTATGCATTTTACACTGGATTGACCCTTCTCCATCCATAGCATCTACGCTATTTTTCACAAGGTTTTCTATCACCCAATTTAGCAGATTCTCATTTACAAATGCAAAAATTTCTTTATTTGGTAAATCCCAACTAAGATCTATTCTTGAACTTATTCTATTCTTCATATATTGGAGCGAGCGCTCCACAATTTCAGACATTGCTGATGATTCAAATATAGGTTCAGACCCAATCTTTGAAAATCTCTCCGTAATAATCTTCAATCGATCTAAATCTTTACGCATTTCTTCACCAGCATTTTCAGGAATAATATTATTGTCAATACATTCAACCCAACCCATCAAACTTGAAATTGGAGTACCCAGCTGATGTGCTGTTTCCTTCGCAAGCCCCACCCAAACCTGGTTCTGTTCACTTCTAGTTGAGTATGAAAATGCGAAATAACTAACTAGTACAAAAAGTGCCACAATGGATAATACAACCAATGGATAATACTCTAATTGCTTCAATACTGAACTTTTTCCGAAATACACCTTGTAAGTTGTTGTTTCATCAATAGGAATATCAATTGGCTTATTTTCAAGACTAAATTCTTCGATGTATTCAAGAAGATCTTCTCTACTCGGTTTTTTTGTTTCTTCACCTAAGTTTACATATTGTATAATTCTTCCTCTTTCAGAAACAAGAATTGCCGGAATTGTCTCATTGGCTTGAACTATAGAAAGATGAAAACCTAGGTCACCTTCCGAGTTGGGGTCCGATAAAATCCTTTCTGCATCAGCCCAAATGCTCATTTTCTTGGATTCTTCAGCAGCTATTTTATTTACTAATCTTTGGGATAATAAAAGAGTGATAATACTTATGAGAATTGCAAAAAGGAACAAAATAATTTTTATAAATTTTCGCAATTCATATGCGTTTATTTTGTTACTCTGATTCATTACTTACCCTTGATATATTGGTACAATATATAAATATCTTTATTTACCTCAAATTCTCTTGCGTAAAGAAAGTTTACATCCCCTTCAAATAAAGTATCGGTCCAATTAGCACTGGGTGTAATTATACCTGATTTCATTTTTGGTAGATGTTCAGACGATTTCAATCCATGATAGCTGATCCATGTTTTTCCACCTAAAAATACCAAAATACTGTTACTCAATAGATGACGCATTCTTGTATTTATCAGAGAAATAATTAGTGTAAGAGGCAAAAGCATCCACAACATCAAACAAAAAATAATATCAAATACTCTTTTTCTTCTTTGATTATATTTTTCTGCAATATTGTATTGTACATCCATCGTAAACAACTCACCAGGCTGATTTTTTGAATCCGAACCAATAATGAATTCACTAGTTGAAGGAGCAATTTTAACTTGAACCGGCATTTCGGAAAATTCAGACATCTTTTTCATTATAAGAGATGCCGGAACATCCCGAGAACTGAAAATTACTAGGTTGGCCGAATATATTTCCACGAGCTCCATAAGTTGATGCAATCCACCAATACAACCATCTCCCTTCTCATCTGCTGGGTAAACTTTTCCCAATAATGTGTGTTTAATGCCAGTACTTATTAGTAAATTATTTATTCTATCGCATTCTCCATCTGACCCAACCAAAAGAACCCTCCTTTTAGTTAACGAATTAAATGAAAAGCGAGAATATCCGATTTTACCTATAAAATATCGAAATAAAAGTGTTCCTCCTATGGCCCAGGCCGAACCTAATGCCAAAATCGCTCGGGAAAATTGCCAATCCTTGGGAAAGAATGCAAAAGCAGCAAATAATATGACTGTGCCTACTAACGCGCCTCTAAAGAGTCTAAATGGCAAGAATGGCTTATCATAAGCACCAGAAAGAAATGAAGAAATTATTACTAAAGCCGTATAGAATGGTATATGGAAATAGTAATAATCCGGGGGATAGAAATGTGGTACAAACTTGTGATATAATTCCCAATATCTAGCAATTCCAAAATAACCTACATAAATCAAGATGAAATCTAACAGTGGTTCCCAAAATCTCGATGCACCCCTAAAAGCAATTGCCAAACCTGCTCTTAAGTATATGGCTATTCGAATCAAAAAAGTAAACCATCCTGCCATACGACTTGAATAATGTTTTTGAGCAAACAGAATCATGGCATTATAGAAAACCTTTACATAGTTTACTGATTTCTTTTTTGTACTCTCTCCTTTATAATGAATTATCGTTGTTTCTGGAAAATAAACATTTTTATAACCTGCCTTAATTATACGGTAAGACAAATCAATATCTTCTCCGTACATAAAAAATGCCTCATCAAGTAATCCAACCTCTTTCAATACAGAACTTCGCATCATCATAAAAGCACCTGCCAGAACCTCAATCTCATGCGTTTCATTTTCAGAAAGGTACTTCATGTGATAACGGCCAAATTTTCTTGAATTCGAAAATATGCTTGCCAACCCCGTCATCTTAAAAAATGCAACAGCCGGAGTAGGTAATCCCCTCTTACTTTCAGGTAAAAAATTACCTTTTCCGTCTATCATCCTAACACCTAAACCACCAACATCGGAATGCTGATCCAAATAATACAAGCACTTTTCCAACGAATCATCTTGTAAAACTGTATCTGGATTTAGCAACAGAATATATTCAGAATTACTTTTTACAATTGCCTGATTATTTGCACGTGAAAAACCTACATTTTCTTTATTTTCGATAGTCTGAACCCATGGGAATTTATTTTTTACCATTTCCATGCTACCATCTACCGAATTATTATCAACTACCCAAACCTCGACATCTAAGTTTTTAATTGCAAGATCTACCGAGTTCAGCACTTGTTCCAGAAAGTGACGTACATTATAGTTTACGATAACAATGGATAGTTTATGCATCAAGAGGTAGTATAAGTGGTTCTTTGTAGCAAACTTCTGCCCAAGGTAATTTCATCTATATACTCCAATTCGCCTCCTATGGAAATACCCCGAGCAATACAACTTATTTTAACGTTTAATGGTTCGAGTTTCTTGCCTAAATAATACATTGTGGTATCACCTTCTACCGTAGCACTTAGAGCAAAAATTACTTCTTCAGGCTTTTCTTCTGAAACTCTTTGTACTAATGATTCAATGTTTAAATCGTTAGGACCAACACCATCCATTGGAGAGATCAAACCTCCCAGCACATGGTAGAGCCCCTTATATTGGCCTGTACCTTCAAGTGCCATAAGGTCGCTAAAATCTTCAATCACACAAATCTGTTTTTCCGTCCTGTTCGGACTGCTACAGATTCCACAAATTTTATTATCACTAACCGTTCCACATTTATTACAAAATTGAAGCTCCGTTTTTAGTTTTATCAAGGATTCTGCCATTGATCCCACCTCTGATTCTGGCCTTTTCATTAAATACATCACTAATCTCAAAGCAGTCCTCCTTCCTATGCCAGGAAAGCCCGAAAGTGCATCTACTGCTTTTTCAACAATTTGAGATGTAAATTGCATAGTTGCGAAAATAAGGTAAACAAAAGGGATTTAACGGAATTTTCCGCAAATTCCGAGTAACTTTGTACTGTATGTTGATTGAAGTACTTCAAGCAAAAATCCACAATGTTCGAATAACTCAAACCGAACTGAACTACACCGGCAGTATTACTATGGATATGGACCTGGTAGATGAAGCGGGTATGATTCCAAACCAAAAAGTATTAATAGTTAATAATAATAACGGTGAGCGATTTGAAACTTACATTATTGAAGGCGAACGTGGAACCGGTATTATAGGCTTAAATGGAGCCGCGGCAAGAAAAGGTCAAGTAGGTGATGAATTAATAATTATGTCTTTTGCACAATTAGAGAACGAAAGAGCAAAAGCCTACAAACCAAAGAATATCTTCCCTGATAGAAATAATAAAATTATTTAATTCATGTCGAAAAGCCTCTCGCTCAAATCTATTCTCAAATCAAAAGTGATAATGGTTATTTTAGCTGTTATTGTTTTTGGTTATATCGTAATAAGTACAGATTGGACTAAGACTTGGACGGCTGTAAAACATGCAAATTATACATTCATACTCTTTGGATCTTTGATAATGGCTGGAAGCCATTATCTCCGGGGATGGCGTTGGACAATGCTCACAGATGCTGCAGGTTATAAAGTTAATCCCAGAAGAGCTTTTTATTCGGTAATGACAGGCTATCTAGTTAATGTAGCCACATCACGCGGCGGTGAAGTAGTGCGGTGTGCAGTAACCTCAAAAAGTGATAAGGTCCCAACAGAAACTCTATTAGGAACTGTTATTACTGAGCGAATTATTGATTTAATTGTGATGGTCTTAATGGCTTTTCTCTGTATGGTAGTTCAGTTTGATTATTTATGGGATTTTGCCTTAGAATATATTTTTTTACCCATTTCAAAAAATTGGTTTTTTATTGTTTCAGGCTTGTTAGGGGTATTCGCCCTTTTCTATTTCTGGCGGAAATTCAGTAAAAAATCTGAGGGTAAACCAGGATTACTACAAAGAATTAATGAAGGTCTATCGAGTGTTTTCAAAATACATAATAAAAGTAAGTTTATTACGCTTTCAATTTGTATTTGGTTTGGATATTGGTTCAGCATGTACTTTCAATTACAAGCACTTGACTTAACCAGTCACTTTAATTTAGGAAATGCTTTAGCGATCTTACTTTTTTCATCTTTAGGAATAATAATTCCCGTTCCTACAGGAGCAGGAGTATGGTATTCAATCGCTTATGGAATGACCTTGGTTTTTGGTTTCCCTGAATCAGATTCACAAACCTTTGGATTCTTCACTTGGTCATTTTCTAATTTATTTCATGTTACATTAGGGGCAATTTTCTACGGATTGCTTTTATTTGAAATGCCCAAAAAAAATGAGAACCCATCAGATTCAGAAGAAAATTTGGGATAGAAATGAACTATCACAAAAAGTTCAAACTATTCCAACAAATCAACAAATTGTATTTACAAATGGATGCTTTGACATCATACACGCAGGTCACATTGACTACCTTGAGAAAGCAGCGCAACTAGGAGACTTCTTTATTGTTGCAATTAATAGCGATGATTCTGTAAGAAGATTAGAGAAATCACCTGCAAGGCCATTACAATCTGAATATTCAAGAACTCGAGTAATGGCAAGTTTTTCCTTTGTGGATGCAGTGGTGATATTTGATGAAGATACTCCAAAACAGATAATCGAAACTATAACTCCAGATATTTTGGTAAAAGGAGGTGATTACAAAATTCAAGATATTGTAGGGTATGAATGGGTAACCAAAAATGGTGGAACAGTTACAACTATTCCTTTTATAGAGGGTTATTCAACAACTGCTATTGAAAAGAAGATTCTCAATAGTAATAAATAATGATTTTAACTCCAACCGAAATAGCGGTACTTTCTATTGCAGTAATACTCATTTTTTTTTACCATATTTATTGGCAAAAAGTTAATTCTCATTTTTTTACGGATAATTCTATTTTAAATAATGAAAACAATCTAAAGCTGACCTTTTTATGCGCCTTCAGAAATGAAGAGAAACATTTAATAAACTTCCTTAAATGCATAAAATATACCAAAACCAGGCAAAATTGGAACTGGATTTTAATTAATGATCACAGCTCTGATAATTCAATAAGGATAATTGAAGATTTCATCGATTCTAACTCAGATATAAATATTTCCGTAATTAGTCTTTCACCAAATATTTTTGGAAAAAAATCAGCCATTGACTTAGGAGTTAGAAAGGCTAATACAGATTGGATTTATTGCTTGGATGCCGATGTCTTGTTTACCGAATCTAATATTAATCAATTAATCAATGAAACTATAAAATCGAATGCTAAACTCGCATTTGGGTCAATTAAATATGAAGGAGGAACCTCTTTTATTGAAAATTATCAAATTATAGAAAACACAGCTTTAATAGCTTTGGGTCGATATCATTATTTCCATAATAACCCAACCGTGGGAAACGCAGCTAATATGTTGTTTCAAAAGAAATACTATTTAGAATTAGAACCTTACAAAAATAATTTAAAGGTAATGGGAGGTGATGATATCTTCTTTATTGAAAAATCTTGGCAAAAAAAAGATCACAGTCTATATCTCAGCAATAATTCAAATACCGCTTTTACCACTTATGTTTTAAAAAATTGGGGTGAACTAATATCTCAAAGAATCCGTTGGGCTCAAAAAACTAAATTTCAGTCAACCAAAAAAACGCAATTTTCGCAAATATATTTAGCGTTATTCTTTTTAATTTTTTGGGGGTTAATTATTCATTTTTGGGTCAATGGTGTATATGCCGTTTCCTTACTATTATTATCTTTTCAAGTTATTTCAAACCAAATATTTTTACAAGGTTTTCTTAAAAAATATAATCAAAAAGTATCTCCATTTCGCATTATTCAAGCCTCATTATTTCAACCATTTTTTATACTATTTATTGGATTTGCTCAGTTCTTTACCAAAGGAACTTGGAAAGATCGCTCTAATCCTAGCAATTAATACAATATTCCCAATCCATATTTCTGCACAACAGATTATTGATTTTCCTAATAGTTTTACTGACAAGGAGAAATTCGATGGCGATACAAGTTCATTCCTATTCACTACAGATGGAATATTAAGCAACTCTCAAATTACGAACAGCCATATTTATGGCCTTATTTTACCAGTAATTCCCCAAACCAATACCTTATATATTGAATTTGCCATTGAGTTGAATTTTAACCCTTCCTCGGCAAATTACCTTAATTTAATTATTGAAGGTGATAGTGGCAGTCATAAATTACAAATTGGTAATAAAAATGATGGTTTAACCTACAGTTTAAATGAAAAAGTTATTGACGAAAAGTACAATTTACTGAATGGAACAAAGACAAAATCTGTTTTAAGCTTGAGGATTGATTCAACAATTACAATTCTATTTCAAGACATTAATAACTTTAATAATCGAAGCAGCATATCTCACACTTCAACCGTTAATACACTGAAGGAGATTAGACTAGAAATCGTACAATCTGGCAATGGTGCAATAGGTGGCCATAAACTTGATTATTTAAAAATTGGTCGTAAAAAATGGGACCAAGAAAAACCTCAGCTCATTAATTATAAACAACTTGATAATCACCATCTAGAACTCACATACAATGAACTCATTTCAAATTTAATCCCCCCTAATTTTACTTTAGACAATTCAATTCTTACACATATTTGGAATAAACCAAACCAAATAATATTAACTATACCTCAGATTAATTCAAGAGTAATAAATAAAAAAATCGAATTCCAATGTCTTGATATATGGAATAATATACTAAGTGATTCACTTAATATTTCACTTTATTATTTAGACACCCCTAAATTTGGAGAATTATTAATTACTGAGATCTTATTTGATCCGAGCCCGGAATACGGTCATTTACCAGAATTTGAGTTTATTGAATTAAAAAACACAAGCAATAAATCTCTAGATTTAAGTAGCTTATATTGGAAGCATAATGATCAAATTTACAGCTTCGATACCGGTATAATTCTTAGCAATCAAGTATTAGTGTTTGGTAAGGGTGACTGGGGAAAATCATGGTTCAGAAAACAGAATTCCTTCCCTAATTTATACGCTAATGGAGGTAATATCCAATTATTCAACTCCGAGAATAATCTAATTACTCAAATAAAATATTCACCAGAATATTTCAGAAAAGAATTCAATGATGGTGGAGTGAGTATTGAAAGAATCTCACATTCACAAAAGGATGAATTAAACTTAGATTCTAGAAACGGAGTTAGGGGATCACCGGGACAAGCAGAATTGATTATTTCCGAACTTAAAGACACCAAATTAATTGATTATTACATCCAACATGACTCATTAATATTAAATTGGAATCGTACTCTATACTCGCCCCAAATAATTATCTTGTGTAACGGTGAAGATTCAGTAGAGTTTAAATTTTCTTCAAACCGAAATCGTCTAAGTATTCCTTTAGCTGAAATAGGAGCATTGATTGACTCTTTGGAGGTTGTTTTTCTAGATAGTGATTTTATTAAAATACATGAAGTAATTAAGCCAAAAAAAATTGACTATTCACGAATAGATTTTAATGAAATTCATTTTGAAGTTGATCAGTATGGAGACTTTATTGAACTTGTAAACCTGGGTAAATTTCCAGTTATCCTTGAAGATTTAGATATACTATTCTACAATAACCAGAATAGATTAATTCAGGTTATACCCTTAATTAACCCCGTAAAATTGACCATAATGCCTGAGGAAATCATTGCATTTTGTAAAAGTCCCTATAAACTTCAACAACATAATTATTATTGGAATCAAATTGCACTACCTCGATTTAAAAATTTATCAAAAGATGGATGCTTAATAAAAATACAACATCATATTTGGGGTACTTTAGATGAGTTTGATTATAATATTAACCAATATACTCATCTTGATAAAGACACACATTCATTGGAAAAGCTTGAAATCAGTCTTTACAGTAATCACCCCCAAAACTGGAGAAGTTCAATTGCTAAACCTACACCAGGATTTATAAACTCCGTAAACAATTGTGATTTTAAAAGGGGGAGAAATATTATTAAGTGCGACAGAAGTAAAATCATTTTGCCTAATGATAACAACATAAAAATCAACTATAATCAAAATAGAGAAATAGCTTTTGTTTCCATTGAAATTTACAATATTAATGGTAAATTTTTATTTCAAGTATGGAATCTAAAAAGCATAAATAAATCAGGATTTTTTTTAGTACCGTTAAATTCAAAATTTAAAAACCTCCCGACAGGAAATTATATACTTAAATTTGAAATTCTTTATCCCAACAACCAATCAGAAATATCTAAACAAAGAATAAGTATTTTCAATGAATTCTAAAACTCACCCACAAATTGACTGGATACTTATTGAGAATCAAATAGGATTAAATGAAGTTAGAATTGCTCGTGATTTTATTAAATGGGCAGAAGAAATTAATTGTATTCCTCCAAATGATTTTACTCAACGATTTATTAATGGCGAACCTATTCAATACATTTTGGGTATCGGTTTTTTTCATAAATATTATTTTAAATTAAATACAGCAACCTTAATCCCCCGACCAGAAACTGAAGAATTGGTAGAATTGATTTCCAGTGAAAATAAAAATTTAAATGATTTAAAAGTATTGGATATTGGAACGGGAAGCGGATGTATCCCAATTACTTTACTATTAGAAAATCCTAGTTGGACCGCTGTAGGCGTTGATATCCAGCAAGGTGCTGTTCGTTGTGCATATGATAATTCCGTTGAGCACAATATTGAAATAAAAGTAAAATTTGAAGTATTAGATATTCTAAAGGAAATACCTATGTACGATGCTAATATATGGGTCTCAAATCCACCCTATATTCCGAATACAGAATTTTCAATTATTGACGATAAGGTTAAAAATTTCGAACCCAAAATTGCCTTGTTTGTAGAGGATGCCTTAATTTTTTATAAACGAATAATTAAACTCTTCCTCAATAACTCCCACGCAAAACAACTTTGGTTCGAATGCCATCAAAATTTCGTGGAAGAAACTGCAAAAATAGCTTTGGAGCTAAATTTAGATACAAAAAAAATCGGAGACTGTAGTGGCAATCTCCGATTTCTATTAATAAAAAAATAATTTGTTTACGGCAAACGGATTAATCCATCGCTGTTCACTAATTCACCTCTTTTATAAATTTGGGTTAAGGTGGTGTAAATCCCTTGTGAGAATTTCTTTAAATCTTTTTCACCACTTATTTCGAACAATCCTTCTATAAGACCTTTTGAACTAATTGGTTTTTTGTTATCGATTATAAAATTGATAATTAAGTCTCTCTTGGTCATTTCACCAGCTTTTCTTCGTCCCCCTCCCTTTCTCAGAGTTGCAGTTGATTTCACCACTTTTTTTGGTGTAACTAATGCTTTAACTGCCACAGATGCTGGCCTTCCCACTTTTTTTCTTTTAGTTCCTGAATTTGTTAATTTAGCTCGATATTCTTTAGAACGATTTTTCCATATTTTTATAGAAAGTTCCATTTTATCCTTTTGTCTTTCAAGGTTTTTTTGATGTCTTGCTTTAATTTTTTCAATTTCTTTTTCGTAGACTTCCTGTGCTTTGGCAATAGATTCGGCTAATGCAACTACCTCTTTCTGCAGTTTTGCGTAAACAACCTCATGTATATTACTACTGCTCATTCTTTTAACCTTATTTTTTGAACCAGGTTTCCTTCCTCTTTTCTTTGGTGTTTTAAAGACTTCTGACATAATTTTGATTTAGATTAATTAAGATATTATAAAGTATCGCTAAGTTAATTTTTTATTCAAGGCTGATATAAATACTTGGATAAAGTACAATTATTATCGATTAAGATTGAAAAAATTTAATTAGAAAAAACTAATTATTTTTTAAGTAATTTTTATGTAAATTCAATATTACAAAACTTAGAATTTACGAGTTGAAACAACCTAATTTTTCTACCCAAAAATACTACCTAATTTTGCAGAGTGAATTCAGAAGTCGATTTCCCACTTTTCCCATTACCCAAAAACATCGAGATAATGGAATTGGAAGAGTTAATAATACTCTCAGAAAATCTTCGCACATTCCTTATTAAAACAATCCTAGAAAATGGAGGTCACTTTGCTGCCAACCTCGGTGTAGTTGAACTAACAGTATCCCTTCTAAAAATATTTAACCCTTTAAAAAGCCCAATTATTTGGGATGTGGGTCATCAATCATATCCGTATAAAGCATTAACAGGTCGTGCATCTCAAATAAAAAACATCAGAAAAACTCATGGGATATCTGGATTTCCGAAGTTAGAAGAAAGCGAATACGATGCTTTTGGCACTGGACATTCAAGTACAGCAATTTCATCGGCTATGGGAATTGCCATAGCCAACAAAATAGAACAAGATGCAAATACTGTTATTGCTGTTGTTGGTGACGGAGCATTTACTGGTGGAATGACTTTTGAAGCTCTCAACAACTTGAAAGATTCAGGATTAAATGTGTTGATAATTTTAAACGACAACCAAATCGGAATCGATCCAAATACAGGAGCATTAAACCACAACTTAAAAATTAATAATATTAAAGGTTGGATTCAATGGTTCGGAATTGATTATACTGGCCCCATTGATGGTCACAATATTGAGGAATTAACAGGTGTATTAAGTACTTTAAAGTCTCAAAAAGAACCGCGTTTATTACATATAAAAACTACCAAGGGCAAAGGACATTTAGAAGCTGAAAAAGCACAAACTTATTGGCATAGCGCACCTCAATTTGTTAAGATTCCTAATACAGTTGCCGAAAGTAGTTGGAGTTCAATTTTTGGGAGCCAAGTATTTAAACTTGCCAATACAAATTCAGATCTGTTTGGAATAACTCCAGCAATGCCCTCTGGCTCTGGCTTAGTAAAAACAATAGCCCAATTCCCTAATCGATTTATTGATGTTGGCATTTCTGAACAACATGCTGTTACCTTTAGTGCGGGTATTGCCGCAAAGGGTAAACCAGTAATAATCTCTATTTATTCGACCTTTTTGCAACGCGGATATGATCAATTTATACATGATGTTGCAATTCAGAAATTACCAGTTGTTTTGGCAATTGATAGAGCGGGTTTGGTTGGAGAAGATGGACCTACGCACCATGGTGTTTTCGATATTGCATACCTACTACCGATTCCAAATATTACAATATTTGCCCCTTTAGATGCCCAAGAGCTTTGGAATTGCTTAAATCTATCAATAAAGTCATCAAATATCTCAGCAATTAGATATCCACGAGGAAAATGCCAAAACGCAAAATGGATAGAAAGCAGAACTAACTTTAAACCTATTACTAAACTTAAATCAAGTTCTTCTGAAACATTAATAATCACGACAGGTAAAGCAACAGAAATTGCTTTATCAATGAGAAAATATGATGATTTAGAATTCAACCATATTCACATACTTCAGATTAAACCTGTTCCTGAAGAACTAAATTTATTTCAATACAAAAAGATAATTACCGTGGAAGATGGAAGTATAATTGGAGGTATGGGACATTATTTGAAAAGCCAATATGAAGATAAAACCTCTGCCAAATGGATTCACTTAGGGATACCGGATAGATTTATCCCACATGGTTCCAATGCTGACTTGTATTTAGACTGCGGTTTTGATTCTGATTCTATAGAAAAACTATTGATTACTATCTCTGATTGATTTTAACCAATTATTTAGCATTTGCTTTCCATCTGGAGTATTGACACTTTCAGGGTGAAATTGTACAGAATAAATTGGGAGCGTTTTATGCTCCAAAGACATTATTTGACCTTCATCATCCGTGGCGGTAACTAACAATTCATCGGAAGTTCCTTTAACAATTAGCGAATGATATCGGCCAACTATAACAGGAGGTTTCAAGTTATTATATATTTGACTTGGATAATTAATATTTATTGATGTTGATATCCCATGCATGGGGCGATTGGATTTAACTAGTTCCAACCCAAAATACTCGCCAATTCCCTGATGCCCAAGACAAACTCCCAAAATACTTTTTTGGGAGTTTACCCACAGGTCTAATATTTCCATTAATCTTCCAGACTCCTTTGGTGTATTTGGGCCTGGTCCAATTAAAAGTCCATCAAAATTTGTTGGATTAAAAAAATCGATAGATTTATCGTGATTACAAACAGAAACTTTAGCACCTAGTTCTTCTAAATAGTGAACAAGGTTAAAAGTAAAACTATCTCGATTATCTAAAAAAACTATTCTCAAACGGAAAACTTCTTACTAATTCCTGGAACAAAATCCTTGGCATATTTAGGCTCGAAATATGCAACATCTTCAAAATCCCTATTTTGGTACTTGGACCATGCAATATCTATCATAAATTTAGCATGCAAGGTTGTATCAAAACGCTCACATATACCTAATTCTGAAATAAGTTCAACCGCCTTTGTGTTTGAATTCCCAACAATGATAGAATTTGGATGAATTTCAAATTCATTTTCCCCTAAAATCAAGGATTTCACATTTGAATCAGCATCATTCAAATTTACTTCAGAGAAATAAACCTCATTGCGTCTAGCATCTAACATAGAATAAGCTTTATTTAAATGGAGATTATTTTTCAATGCCCAATTACCTTGCGCAGTTAAACCTGAAACTGCAATTAATGGTATACCGGAACCATAACAAATTCCTTTTACTATGCTACTTCCTATACGTAAACCAGTGTAACTACCAGGCCCTTGATTAATTACGACGGCTTGAATCTCTTCGTTATTTTCCTTTACAAATTCAAATGCTTCATTAATAAAAACCGGAATACATTCTGCATGCGATTGCTTTTCGAAACTCTCACGAGTCCAGTCTTGTTTGCCTTTCCCGGAACTTAATACAACTGAAGGAAATTCTGCTGAGGTTTCAATTAACAAAAGCATATAACAAAGGTAGTAAAAGTAAAAAGGTGATTTTATAATGAATGCCTAACTTTGTAAAAAAAGTAGACTATGAGTAAGGAAGTATTTATTGTTGGTGCGAAGAGAACTCCAATGGGAAGTTTTAATGGTAGCTTATCAACTGTTTCTGCGACACAATTGGGTGCGACAGCCATTAAAGCAGCATTAGAACAAGCTGGTCTTTCAGCAGATACTGTGCAGGAGGTTATCATGGGTAACGTTTTACAAGCCGGTGTTGGGCAAGCTCCAGCACGACAAGCATCGAAATTTGCGGGAATACCAGATAACGTTCCAGCAACAACAATAAATAAAGTATGTGCTTCTGGAATGAAAGCTATTGCTCTGGGAATGCAAAGTATACAATTGGGATATGCAGATATTGTAGTTGCCGGTGGAATGGAAAATATGTCCTTGGCTCCTCATATTCTACCTAAATCTCGTGGTGGATTTAAATTTGGCCATGTCAATGCACTCGACGTAATTATAAATGATGGGTTGACTGATGTATATTCACAAAACTTGATGGGAGTTTGTGCTGAAACTTGTGCCGCAGAATACAAATACACTAGAGAACAACAAGATGAGTTTGCTATCAACAGTTACAAAAGATCTGCGAAAGCCTGGGAAGAAGGAAAATTTAATAATGAGATTGCCCCTGTTATTATTTCAGGTCGCAAAGGTGATATTGTTGTAGACCACGATGAAGAATATACAAATGTAAAATTTGACAAAATTGCTGGTTTACGCCCCGTATTTAAAAAAGATGGAACTGTAACAGCAGCTAATGCCTCTACTATTAATGATGGCGCTGCTGCTGTAATATTAGTAAGTGGTGAAAAATTAAAAGAATTAGGTCTTATTCCATTAGCAAAAATAACAGGGGTGGCAGATGCAGAACAAGACCCAGAATGGTTTACAACAACACCATCAAAAGCTCTGCCAGTTGCTGCCGAAAGAGCGGGTGTTATAGTAGAAGAATTAGATTTTGTTGAACTTAATGAAGCATTTTCAGTTGTGGGCTTGGTGAACATGGATTTGTTAAAACTAAACCCAGAAAAAGTAAATGTAAATGGAGGCGCAGTATCTCTTGGTCATCCATTAGGTGCTTCCGGTGCACGAATTATTGTTACTTTGATTAACGTATTAAAACAAAATAACGGTAAAATTGGTGGAGCTGGAATTTGCAACGGTGGAGGTGGTGCTTCTGCCATGGTTATAGAAAATTGCTAGAATAAGTTTTTGTTTGAAGCGTTACTTTATTGAATGATTCGAATAGGACTACCTTTTTTGCTAATTTTATTTCAATTTAATTATGCATTTGCCCAAGAGTATTTAACGCCTGTTGAATTAGAGAAAAAAATCCTTACTGTCAATTTTCTAGCTGTTTCGGATACAACAGATGAGGTAAAAATTAACACTTGCGATTCAATACAAACTTGGCTTCTTCAGAATCTACAAAATCCCGAATCCTGGGATTACCCATTTGATTCCCTTCACCTTACAACAATACCTGTTGCCAAACATCCTAAATCAAAGGTTAGAATATTTTCGTATAATGCTGTTTTAAAGGGCGGAATATTCAGACATTATGCGATAATTCAACACCGTCAAAAAAAATATATTCAGACTTATGCATTATTAGATACATTGCAGGAATTGCACAAAGATGCATTCATGGAGGGATTAAATGCCAATGAATGGATTGGGGCTTTGTATTATCAAATAATCCCTTTTAAACATAGTCGAAAACAAGTGTATATTCTAATGGGCTTTGATGGATATAACACAAAGGGAAATCGATCAATATTGGACGTACTCTATTTTGAAGATGAACTTCCAATGTTTGGATATGAATTATTCCGAAGCAGTGAATATGATCCAACGCCTGAACCTAGAGAAATATTTCAATACGACGAGTCTGTAGTTATGTCACTGCGATATGAACAGCAAGGTAATACAATCGTAATGGAAGATTTAGTACCTAAGAGACCCGAATTAGAGGGAGATCCTTGGTCTTTAATTCCATCAGGTTATTACAGTGCATATGTTAGAGATGGTAAAACCTGGGTTAAAAAAAGCTTAACCGACAAATTACCATTTGCAGAACCTAAACAACTTGAAAATCAGATTAATCGTTAGTTAAAACACGCTTTACAACTTCCATTTTATTACCGGTTTCATCCCATTCGCGTTGTGCATTACTACCGGAATTTATACCACAACCAGCAAATAAATTAAACTTTGATTGAAAGATTTGTGCTACCCGAAGATTAACCTGCAAATGCCATTCGAAATTATCAATGAGTCCCCAAAATCCAGAATAAAGTCGTCGATCTTGGGATTCTAATCTATCAATTTCTTGAATTCCATTTTTCACTGGGTATCCAGCAATTGCTGGTGTTGGAACCAATTTTTTTAAAATCTTATCTAATAGAATATCATTGGCAGAAGCAGTAAACCATTGTCTTAAATGTCTTAAATCTCCTTGTTTCTCCTCATGCACATCACTGACTTCATATTTAATGCCATTTAATACTTCGTGTATATGTTTTGTAGTTATAGATTGCTCATCTCTTTCCTTATTTGACCATTTTTCGGAATCATCAAATAAAGTTCCTGCAAGTGACATGATTTTAAACTTATTATCTGCTTTAGATATTAAAACTTCAGGAGAAGCTCCTATCCAAGTTCCAAATTCTGCAGATAGCAATAAAACAACCATAGAATTAGGGTATAATTTACATAGTTGGGTAAATTTTTCTTTCAAATCAAGTCCATCATGTGCACATTCAACTACTCTTGAGATTACTACTTTTTCGTAATCTTGATTTTTTATTCCGGATTTAATTTGATTCACATTGTTCTCAAATTCCTTATAGCTTGTAGTATTTTGGACATCAGACAAACCATCTATAATTACTGCAGATGATAATTCTTTCAAATTGATTTTTTGATGATTATCCTTAATTATTTTTAAATCATCAAATTCACCCCACTGAGATACTACAAATGCGGGATGTGTAATCATTTTTAAATCATTTATATTCGATTTTATTACTTCACCCTTCCATAAATGAACAGTATCCCCTCCATTTTCTAATCGGCACCATACAGTCGTAACTTCCATCAGTTTTAATTTTCTCGCAAGATAACGGCCATTGTAATACTTCCTTTACAAATCAATTTTTCTTTTTGATTGAATAGTTCTACTTCCCAAACATGAGATTTCTTACCAATATGTAATGGTTTACCAATTATAGTAACTTTTTCGCCCATCATTGCTGGTCGAAAATGACTACCCTGAATATTTTGACCCACAGCAACAAATTTTTCTCTATTAATAACCAAATTAGCAGCCATACTACCTACAATTTCAACTGCAGCCATTGAAGCACCACCATTTAGATGTCCAAGTGGTTGACAATTATTTTTCCCAACCACCATTGATGCATGAATTTCATTTGGGTGAATATAGGTAAATTCAAGACCAATAGATTGATTCATTGTATTGGAACAATGTCGGTTCAATTCATCAGCACTTATATTTGCAGTATCAAAAGTTTGATTATATATCATCACAGCAAATTTCTACTCCTCCGATGAAAAAAACAATTTACTTGGTAAGACACGGCCAAACTAATTTTAACTTAAAAGGGATTGTTCAAGGGTCTGGAATAGATTCAGAACTAAATGAAACAGGACATCAACAGGCGCAAAAATTCTATAACTATTTTAAGGAAGTATCTTTTGATGTAGCTTTTGTTTCCGAATTAAAGCGAACACACCAAAGCATTGAACCTTTCACCTTAAATGGTTTAAACCAAATAATGATGCCTGAGTTAAATGAAATTAACTGGGGTGTTTTAGAAGGTCAAGATCCTACACCTGAAGGTTACCAGCATTTCTTATCTATTTCAAAAAGATGGAAAAGAGGTGATTTACATGCATCAGTTGACGGGGGTGAGTCCGCACATTCAATGGTTGAAAGACAAAGAAAAGGATGGGAAAAAATAAAAGCGTCGAGCTTCAAGAATATTTTAATTTGCATGCATGGAAGGGCTATTAGATCCTTTTTATGCGTATTAACGGGCAAAGACCCATCTCAAATGGACGACTTTGAACATACTAACTTAGGGTTATACAAATTAATAGAAAATGAACCCCATTATGAGATTGAGTTATTTAATTTCACAGAACATTTAAAGTAATAAAAAGAGGTGGAGAACACAATAAATATAATAATCATTGACAGAGAAGGAAGGTCTGAAACTTACGAGGCCCCTACGGATTTAAATATGAATTTAATGGAATTTTGTAAAGCGGTGGAGCTCCCTGTTAAAGGAGAATGTGGAGGAATGGCAATGTGCGCAACTTGTCAGGTTTACATAGAAAGCAAGCATGTATTACCGGAACAGTCTAATGAAGAATTAGACATGTTAGATCAAGCATTTTTTGTAGAAGAAAATAGCCGTTTGGGTTGTCAATTGCACTTGAACGAATCATTAAATGGATTAATTGTAAGATTGGCACCTGAATCAGAATAATTTATTCCATAAAGTGTTGATAAATTAATAGAGAGAGTGTATCTTTGCACTCCTTAAAAGATAAAATGGCTAATCATAAATCAGCAATAAAGAGAATCCGTGCTAATAGCAAGAAACGTGATTTGAATCGCTATCAGCATAAAACTGCACGTACAATCATTAAAAACGTACGCAACACGCAAAACAAATCTGAAGCAGAAACTTTATTGAAGTCTGCTTTTGCGGGACTAGACAAATTGGCAAAGAAAAATATTATCCATAAAAATAAAGCGGGTAATTTGAAATCTAGCCTACAAAAACATGTTAATGCACTGGGCTAAAATTTAACCAGAAAATAATATAGAAAAAGGAGGTTATGACCTCCTTTTTTATTGCCTATATTTTTTACCTAATTGAAATAATTTTTCAATTGCGATATCACCAATTTCGTGCAATATAGAGACATAGTTCTTACCTTTTTCTCTAACTCTTTCAATGGTCCATAGTCTTTCCCTAACAAGGGCTCTCAATGCTGGTTTCGAAAGTTTTAAAACTAAAATATTTTCAGAAAAATTCACAAATTGATTTTCAATTAAAGTTTTCTTCTCAGGGTTTGATTTCAAATCACATCCCATAAAATAATTTAATAACTAATCTTTTACAAGGGTTCCGATATTCTCACCTTGAATTAATTTCAACAAATTTCCTTTTGTGTTCATATCAAAAACAACGATAGACTTCTTATTCTCTTGGCATAGGGTAATAGCCGTCATATCCATAACGCTCAATCCCAAATCATAAACTTGCCTATAACTTATTGTTTCAAATCGTTTCGCGTCCACATGTTTTTCTGGATCCTTATCATAAATTCCATCCACACGAGTACCTTTTATAACTAGATCAGCTTCTATTTCAACAGCACGTAATGAGGCAGCAGTGTCTGTTGTGAAATATGGATTACCTGTACCTGCTCCGAATATAACAACTCTACCTTTCTCTAAATGTCTTATTGCTCTTCTCCGAATAAAGGGTTCAGAAATTTGCTCCATTTTAATAGCTGATAATAAACGTGTAACCATACCTTCTTTTTCGAAAGATCCTTGAATAGCCATAGCGTTCATCATTGTTGCTAACATACCCATGTAATCTCCCGTTGCTCGATCCACAACTCCCCCTTGTGCTCCTTGCACACCACGGAAAATATTTCCTCCACCGATAACTATAGCCACTTCTATACCCAAATCTACTACAGCCTTGACTTCTTCTGCGTACTGTTTCAATATAACTGGATCAATACCGTAATCCTGGCTACCAAGTAAACTTTCACCACTTAACTTTAATAATATACGTTTGTAACTCATTCTTAATTTATTTTTATAAATACCAAAAAAAATCCCCCGAATTTCGGAGGATTTTTTGAATTATCTAAATTTTTATCCTAATTGAACTCTTTTGAACTGTTTCACTGTTAAGCCTGATTCAACATCAGCGAGCATTTTAGCGACTGACTTTGAACTATCTTTAACGAAGTCCTGATTCAATAACGTGTTTTCTTTGTAGAACTTCTGAAGTTTACCTTCAGCAATCTTATCAATAATAGCTTCTGGCTTACCTTCAGCAATTGCTTGCTCACGACCAATTTGCATTTCGCGTTCTACTATTGAAGTATTTACTTGATCTTTATCAACGGCAACTGGATTCATAGCTGCAATTTGCATTGCAACGTCTTTTCCAGCTTCAACGTTAGAATCACTTGGGGAATTACTTAATTCAACAAGTACACCCATTCTGTTTGCACCGTGGATATAAGCAACCACGTTAGCCCCTTCCACCAATTCATATTTAACGACGTCAATTTTTTCTCCGATTTTAGCTACTTCTTCAAGAAGTTTTGATTCAAGAGAAACACCATTCATATCAAGGGCTTTCAAAGCATTGATATCTCCAGGCTTGTTAGTCAAAGCGAGAGTTGCAATTTCGCGAGCAAAAGAAACAAAACCTTCGTTTTTAGCAACAAAGTCAGTTTCGGCACTCAAAACAATAATAACACCTGTTGTTTTATCGTCGTTGGTTATAGCTATAACTGCTCCTTCAGTTGCTTCACGATCGGCACGTTTTGCTGCAATTTTAGCACCTTTCTTTCTCAAGAAATCGATTGCTGCTTCGAAATCACCACCAGTTTCCTGTAGTGCATTTTTACAATCCATTAAACCGGCCCCGGTTTGTTGGCGTAACTTATTTACTTCTGATGCGGTAATAGACATGATTTTGATTATGCTTCTACTCCTTCTTCTTTTTCTTCTTTATTCTTACGCTCTTCGTCGTTTTGCTTTTCACGGCGACGCTCATTCGTACCTTCCAAAATTGCATCTGCTAATTCAGAAGCAATCAAATGGATACTTTTAGAGGCATCATCATTACCAGGTATAGCAAAATCAACTACAGTAGGATCGGAATTAGTATCTACTAAGCCAAAAGTAGGAATTCCTAGGCGTAATGCTTCAGAAACAGCAAGATGTTCTCTTTTGATATCGATGATGAACAATGCACCAGGAAGTTTAGTCATATCCTCGATTCCACCAAGAACACGAGACAACTTCACTTTCTCACGGTCTAACATCAAACGCTCTTTTTTATTGATTCGTTCAAATGTTCCATCATTTGCCATCCTATCAATTACCTGCATTCTTTTGATGCTGCGACGTACAGTTTGGAAGTTTGTTAACATACCCCCTAACCAACGCTCGGTAACGAAAGGCATTCCTGCACGCTGTGCTTCGGTTGCAACGATTTCTTTTGCTTGTTTCTTTGTAGCCACAAATAATACGCGTCTACCAGACTTAGCAATATTTCTTGCCGCTGCTTTTGCTTCTTCTAATTTTGATTCTGTTTTCTTTAAATCAATAATGTGAATGCCATTTTGCTCCATAAAAATGTAAGGAGCCATTCTTGGATTCCACTTGCGTGTCAAGTGTCCGAAGTGTACACCTGCATCGAGCAAATCTTGTTGAGTATAAGCCATCGATAATTTTTAACGTTTTGAGAATTGGAAACGCTTTCGCGCTTTCTTTTGACCACTTTTCTTTCTTTCAACTACACGTGAATCGCGCGTCATAAATCCAGCCTTACGTAAGGCTGATTTATACTCCTCGTTGATTTCAACCAACGCTTTTGAGATTCCAAGACGAATTGCCTCGGCTTGTCCAGAAACGCCACCACCGCGAACGTTAACTAATACGTCGTAGTTTTTAAGATTTTCTGTCATCTCCAATGGAGCTGTTACGGCAGTTTGGTGCCAAGCGATTGGAAAATAATCTGCCAATGCTTTTTTGTTAACTGTGATTTGCCCTTTACCTTCCTTGAGGTAAACGCGAGCAATTGCTTCTTTTCTTCTTCCTGAGTTATTAATCATATTCTTTCTCAGATGTCAAATTTCAATTCTTTTGGTTTTTGGGCAGCATGTGGATGCTCACTTCCCGCAAAAACAGATAGGTTATGAAATAATTTTCTACCTAATCTATTTTTTGGCAACATACCTCTAACTGCACTTTCAATAATTCTTTCAGCTTTCATTGCCTTCGCCAAAGTAGTTCTTTGCCCACCTGGATAGCCAGTGTGACGAACATAAGTCTTTTGCTCACTCTTCATTCCTGTCAATTTTACTTGATCTGCATTGATTACAATTACATGATCTCCACAATCAACATGTGGAGTAAAATATGGCTTGTGCTTTCCACGCACAATCATTGCAATGTGAGACGCCAAACGACCTAATGGAAGGTCAGTTGCATCCACAACAAACCAATTTTTCTCTACGGTTGCTTGGTTCGCTGAAGCTGTTTTATAGGTTTTTAATGGATTCACGTTCCTTTAAATTTACTTTTTGGGGTTGCAAAAATAGGATGATTTTTGATTGAAAACAAGATATCCACAAACTTTTTTCAAAACGAATATTGTAGACATTCAAAAGAAACGGTTTTACCAATCATCTTCATCGGGCTGATATGGCTCTTTCATTGACTTTATTAAGCCATTAATTAGGTCTTGTACATCTACATCTAAAGACTTTAAATATAAATCAGCCATGTGAACACCCTTTTTAGTAGTAATAAAATGTTCCATATAGGTATTCACATAATCCTTACCTAGTCCTTTTGGAGCTGCCACCAGAATAAATGATCCGGCTTGTACTTTATATCTTGCTTCCTTAATCCGCACAACTAAATCAAATTCAATATCTCCAGGAATATTGGTGGCATTATCACTAAGCTTGACCAAAAAAGGCTTCTTAACGTGTAATTCAATAATACCGTTTGCCTTTTTATTCAATGTAAACCTTTTGTAGTCTTTCTTTCCGTAGGTCTCATCGAAATACCTATCTGCCCGATTGAATAAACTATCTTCACTACAAAATTCACAATCCCAATCTTCTACAATCGTATCATAGAAAATCATTTTACGCATTGAATCATAGGGAACTTTATGCCTAATAAAAGGTTTAGGAGGATTCTTTTTTACTTTTTTCTCTTCGCCATCACCCCCGAATGAAGAAAAATTGTCTCCTTCATCGAATGATTCTGAATCATTATTAAATTCTGAAGAGTCCTCTTCACTAAAACTATCGTCTTCAGTTTCCCACTGCGCATAGCTGTATCCTGAAATATTCAGAAATAAAAATAACAATATCGAAGGAAAACCAATTTTGCCTGTAATTATCTTAATTCTGTTTCGTATCAATTTCACTAATTCTTAAATGAGTTGCGAATATAATTTATTTGAAATAACCATGCTAACCAACTTTTTTGGAGTAGGAAAGTAATTGATGTAACGTATTAATTGTTTTTTTATTGCCCGAGCGCTTTAGGAAATCGACCTTTTGAGAAAATTCTTCCAGCAGGCCTTCCCTTTCTCAATAATTTTTGCTCCTCTTCAGGCAGTTTTATTATATCTGCACAATGTTCACTACAACAATTATTATACTCTTGAGCACAATCTTCACACTGAATAAATAGTAAATGACATGCTGTATTTGCACAATTAATATGAGTATCGCCAGGTTTACCGCATTGATGACATTCAGAAAGTATATCATCAGAAACTCTCTCATGCAAACGTTGATCAAAAACAAAATTTACTCCCTTGAACTTATTTTCAAGTTCTTGTTCTTTCACTTGCCTTACATAATTAATTATTCCACCTTTTAAATGGTATACTTCATTAAATCCTTTGTAGCGCATCCAAGCACTCGCCTTTTCACATCGAATCCCACCTGTACAATACATTAAAATGCGCTTATCCTTATCCTGGTCATACTCATCAATTACCAATTTCAGTTCTTCTCTAAAGGTATCTGCGTCAGGGCAAGTTGCATTTTCAAATCTGCCCACTTCAGATTCGTAATGGTTGCGCATATCAATAACCACGGTATTGGGGTCTGCCATCGCTTTATTCCATTCATCAGCCTCCATGTACTTTCCTCGATCTGCTGGATTAAAATCTGGATCGTCAATTCCGTCTGCAACAATTTTATTTCTTACCTTAAGGTCTAGTTTGATAAATGCCTTTTGATTTTCTTCAATTGCGACATTAAGCCTGATTCCATTCAAGAAATCAATTTTATACAAGGCTTCTTTAAATTGTTCGAAATGTTCTGAAGGCAATGCTATTTGAGCATTTATCCCCTCATTTGCAATATAAACACGACCTACAACCTCAAAATTTTGCCAATCGGCGTATAATAGATCTCTAAATTCTTCGGGATTGGGGATTGAATAATAACGGTAAAACGAAATGGTCGTGTAAGGACGCATATCCGCTTCCATTCTTTTTCGTAATTCCTCCCGACTCACAATGTTTCGCATTAACATGGTCCTGGATTGATTAACTTTTTATACGGCAAATTTAAACATAATAAAATCATAAAAAAAGGACCTCAAATTGAGGTCCCTTCTTTATATGTTGGTTTGTTGTTGTGTTTAGTGTTTCACCATCATTTTTGTGGTGTAGCTTCCTTTTTCAGAATTCAAGGTTACCAAATACATACCAGAATTCCAAGTAGAAGTGTTGATTATTGCAGTACCATTTGACATTTCGCCAGTAAATACAGTTTGTCCAGCCAAGTTTGTAACTTGTATAACTGCAGTTGTATTTAATTCTGGAGCATAGATATTAAATGCTTCATTTGATGGATTAGGATATACAGATACTTTATTTTCTAGGTCTTGAATTGAAGTCATTGCAAGTGGGAATGTCTCACTTTGCAAAACTTCTTTAGTCATAGCATCTTGAACAAACACAACCACTTTTAAATCATTCCAAGTTTCAACAGAATTTTCTGTTGGATGATTGATATGCTGTGCTGTAGTGCCATCATTTGGTAAACGATAATTTCCTTCAAACGAATATTCTAAAGTTTCATTAACTGCAGTCCCTTTAGTAAATCCCCCAATTGCTTTACCCGTGCTATTTGGCATCATTTTCTTCATTACGTCATGGAATTCAGTTTCTCCATTAGATTTAACGTTCCAATATGTAGTCCCTTCAGTAATTACAGCGAATAATTTATAATTATTTGAATTTAAATTATCACGCGGAGTAAGAGTAATGTTTGCTGTTATTTTATTTTTCCATGTAAGTGAAGCTGATCCTGTTATCTCTAACCATGCTGGTTTAGTTTGATACTCATCATATATATTAGCAGAGAAAGAACCTGCATTTTGGTCCCATCCACCGTCTACTTCCATACGAGGAACAGAATTTACTCCGTAATAAGCTGTACGAGCTCTAACCTCTTGTGTACAATAGGGGTCACCAGAACCTGGCCAATTCACTTGATATTTAATAGAGGAATGCATTGTTTTATTCTTTACAACACTCATGTAATTTTCATTTCCTGGTCTACAAGGTACACAAGTTGATGATGTGAATACCTCATTAAGAATCTTACGATCTGCAAAATTATCTAAAACATTCACCAAGATTGAACCTGTATTCATACCTTTAACATCAGCACTTCCATTAACCTCGTTTATAGAAATTTCAACATTATATTTATCTATTGCTGGAGCAGTCCATTTAGTAGTAAATGTAGCCATGCCCTTTTTCCCAGATGCTGTATTTAAACCAGAAATTGTTTCTGTAACAGTATCAGTGCCAGCGATGTAAGTTGCTTTGATTGACGATACTGCTGTTCCCCCAGTATTTAAATAACTAAACGACAAAGCATAAGGCGCCTCTGATAATCTCAAATATTTTGGAAAATCAACGGAAACAAATGTTGCATCATTATCAGGCAATGAACCAGGAGCAAAAGTATAGTAAACGTTATCATCAGTTGCTGCATTGTTTTCCGATACCATTTGATACCCTTCTTTACCATTAACCATAACAGCCTCAGATGAGTTGATTTGAACACCCCAAGTCATTGAAGTTTTTCCAGTACATGCTGATTGACCACTTACGCACATTACACGCTGATCAACAAGATAAATATTATTTGTACCTTCTTCTAAAACAATACTGCAATATACCCAACCATCTTGAACATTAGTTTCTGAAGCAGAATACCAACCAATCCAAAGTTGTCTATTAGGTGCAGAACCCCAAGTTTTAGTAATTACATAGTCACCTGTTTTTTTCAAATCAGCACCCCACAAACAGATAGAATTATCTGGAATAGCAGAACTAGGCAATGCCTCAGGAGTTGAACTAGGTGCATCCATTGTAGTTCCTACATCAAAAGTAATCACACCAGATGTACCCACTAAAAATTGTGTTACTGTTTGATCATTAAATTTAAAATCAAAAGGAATATTTTGTGCAGAAGTCCAAGACGATGATTGTGCACCATTGATAACGTCAGTCCATCCGCTTCCTAATCCACCCCCTGGAGGGTAATCAACGTCAGTGTTCAATCCGCCAGGATTTCCCATCCCAGAACCAGGCACTTGATAGTAACCCGTTTGTGCCATTAGTGATCCACAGAAAACACCAACCGCCAATAGTATAATTCTCTTCATATTTATGTGTTAAAAAAAACAAATGTATACTTTTTTCAAATGCTATTGAAAATGAAAATTAATTTTATTTCAGGTGTCAAATTGACACTTCTTAGATGGAAATAGTTTCGAACTCGGTGTTTTTTAGTTCGTTAATAATAGCACGTACTTCATCAGGGTCGTTTGTTGTTACTAAACGAGTCCTATATTCTTTAAAATGAGGTATGCCTTTAAAATAATTAGAATAATGCCTGCGCATCTCAACTACTCCCACTATTGGGCCTTTCCATTGAATTGATTTCTCAAAATGAATTTCACAAGCGGCAACACGATCTTCAAAAGAAGGGGGTGAAAGTTTTGTTCCCGTGTTTATATAATGCTTAATTTCTTGAAAAATCCACGGATATCCAATACTTGCTCTTCCAATCATAATACCATCTACCCCGTACTTGTTTTTATATTCAAGTGCTTTCTCAGGGGTATCAATATCACCATTTCCAAATATGGGAATATTCATTCGCGGATTATTTTTCACTACTCCAATTAGAGACCAATCTGCTGTTCCTTTATACAATTGAACTCGAGTTCTTCCATGAATTGACAATGCTTTGATTCCAACATCTTGTAATCGTTCAGCTACATCAACAATATTTTTCGTCTGATCATCCCATCCTAAACGAGTTTTAACAGTAACTGGTACTTTCACAGCATCCACAATTGCCTTAGTCATCCGCATCATCTTATCAGGATTGGTAAGAATTCCAGCTCCCGCACCTTTACATGCGACTTTTTTTACGGGACAACCATAATTAATGTCGATTAAATCAGGATTTGCCTGCTCTGCTATTTGAGCGGCTTCTACCATTGATTCTATTTCTGAACCAAATATTTGAATCCCTATTGGTCTTTCGTATTCAAAAATATCCAGCTTTTGAGTACTTTTTACCGCATCACGAATGAGTCCCTCGGAGCTAATAAATTCCGTATACATCATATCCACCCCATATTGTTTACACAAATACCTAAAGGGCGGATCACTCACATCTTCCATCGGTGCCAATAGCAGTGGAAAATCACCTAACTCTATGTCACTTATTTTTACCAACTTTGTGCAAAGTTAATAGAATGAATATTTCTGCACCCAATTCTAATCAAATGCCCCTCATGAATTTTTGGGGATTGTCTTTATTACTACTATTAATTTTAGTTTTTCAATTTGTAGGGTATGGTATTTCTGTTTACTCTTTATCTTTTTTTCTGGGGATGGAAACATCAGAAATAAAATACCTGATGAGCCATCCGGATGGAACCGCCGTTTCGATTAATATTAGTAGATTTTCTAATTTGATACAGTTTATAAATTACATGGGTATACCGGCTTTATTACTAACTTTGGTCAATAGAACTTCTTGGGCAAATGTAGGCGGATACAGCCAAAAACCTTCGGTAGTTAAAATAATTGCCGCAATATTTTTTGCTCTCGGTTCGGTACCCGTAATTGCTGTATTAAATAAATTAACCGCATCATTACCCTATCCTGATTCGCTTGCTGCAATTGGCCAAAAACTAACAGATGCCAGAATCATTCTTTTTGAAAACATGCTTGATATTCAAAGAATAGACGAGTTATTATTTTGCATCTTTTTATTGGCGTTTTTACCTGCATTTTTAGAGGAATATATTTTCAGGGGACTAATTCTTAAAATTGGATTAACCCATTATAAAAAACCAATTACTTCAATACTCTTTCAAGCGGCGATATTCTCATTATTGCATTTTTCGCTGTTTGAATTTTGGGGGATTTTCTTAATCGGTGCAATGTTTGGATACATTGCCTTTAAAAATGAAAGTATTTGGTTGAGCAGCATATCTCACTTTATATTTAACACCACTAGTATTTTAATACACTTCTACCTTTCTAACATATTCAACAATACTGGAATTGCATCCAATGAGGAGACAATTTTAGTTAATTTCAGCCTTGCATTGCCCGCCTCCATAATAATGGCATTAACCATGTACATTCTTGTAACAAATAAAAGAATAAAAGAATGAGTAATTTTTGGACCCGCATAATTAGTGGTATTGGCATGATTGGGATTACCCTTGGTTTATTTTGGGTTGGTCCTTGGGGTATGTTGATATTCACATTACTGATTATTTCCGGTGGAATACCTGAATTTTACAATCTTAAAGGAATAAATCAAAAAAGCGAACAATTTATAACTATCATTTTGGGTAGTGCAGCACTCATCTGTTGGACTCTTGGATTACCCTTCATTTGGGTGTTATTAGGTTTGTTAATTATTTCAAGCACTGGCGTTTTAGCTGGGAATATTTCTAGTATTTCTTTACTTGGCCATATTTATATAACAATACCTTTAGGTCTTTTACAATTTGTTTCATATCAGTGGCAAAATCAGTATCATTTTGAATTTCCCTTATTTCTAATGGTTTTAGTTTGGTCTTCTGATTCTTGGGCGTATGTTTCTGGTAAATTATTTGGAAGACACAAACTAGCGCCTTCAATTTCACCGGGAAAAACTTGGGAAGGTCTAATTGGGGGCACCATATTAACTGCAATTACTGCATATTTTTACAGTCGTTATTTTTTATCGAACTTCTATTTTTCTGATGGAAAAACACCTATTTGGTCGGAATATTCTGCTCTTGTATTAGGCATTTTAGTTTCCATATTTGGAACTCTCGGAGATCTATTTGAAAGTAAAATGAAAAGAAAGGCGGGAATCAAAGACAGTGGGAATATAATTCCTGGACATGGGGGTGTTTTAGATAGGTTTGATGCCTTCTTTTTTGCAGCTGCGGTAATGGCATTTTTTCACCTATTAACCTTTCTTGTTGTTAATCGTTAACCATTCCCTTGAGGAAATTTGACAATTCAAGCCAATTAGGAACAAAAAAAGCAATAAATTTGCTCATATATTATGAGCACCGATACGTCTTATATCCACAATGCAGATTTAGCAGCAATTGATAATTTGTACCAACAATACCAAAACGACAATGAAAGCGTTGATTTTGGATGGAGGAAATTCTTTGAAGGATTTGATCTAGGATCGCAAAAATACGAAGCAGGAGCTGCGGTTAGTGAAGATGCTATTAAGGAAATTCAGGCGTTGAACCTGATTCACGGTTACCGTCAAAGAGGTCATCTTTTCTCCAAAACCAACCCTATTCGCAAACGCAGAAACTATTCTCCAAAATTGAATATTGAAGAGTTTGGATTTACCGAAAAAGATCTTGAAAAGACCTTCAATGCAGGAATTGAAGTTGGTCTAGGACCGGCTAAGTTAAAGGATGTTGTTGCTAAGCTCAATACTACTTATTGTGGAAGTATAGGTTGTGAATATTCTTACATTCGAGATCCACATAGGCGCAAATGGTTACAAGAAAGATTTGAGCAAACACAGAATCAACCCGATTTAAGTGATAATGAGAAAAAGCATTTTCTTCAAAAGATCAATCAAGCAACAGTTTTTGAAAACTTTCTGCACAAAAAGTATATTGGTCAAAAAAGGTTCTCACTAGAGGGATTAGAAGCCTTAATTCCAGCCTTGGATGCCGTAATACAATACGGTGCAGGATTGGGTGTTGAAGAATTTGTTATTGGGATGGCACACCGAGGAAGGTTAAATGTACTCGCCAATATATTCAACAAAACCTACAGCCAGATTTTCTCCGAATTTGAGGGTAACGTTTTTCAAGGCGGAGATTTTGATGATTTTGAAGGTGATGTAAAATATCACCTTGGTTTCAGCACTGATGTTGATACCCAATACGGTAAAAAAGTTCACTTGCGCCTAGCGGATAACCCTAGCCATTTGGAAGCAGTAAATCCTATAGTAAAAGGATTAGTACGTGCAAAATTAGATTCAAAATATGGAGGCGACGAAGATAAAATTTGTCCAATTTTGATTCATGGTGATGCTGCAATTTCTGGTCAGGGAATTGTTTATGAAGTAATTCAGATGAGCGGATTGGATGGTTATTATGTTGGTGGAACGATGCATATTGTTACTAACAATCAAATCGGATTTACTACAAATTATTTAGATGGTCGTACTTCTACATATTGCACGGATGTTGCAAAGGTTACATTAAGTCCAGTTTTACACGTAAATGCCGACGATATTGAGGCGGTAGTGCATGCTGTTAAATTGGCGATGGCCTACAGAAACGAATTCAACAGTGATATATTTATTGATTTATTGGGATATAGAAAGTACGGACACAATGAAGGTGATGAGCCAAGATTTACACAACCTGAAATGTATAAGCTCATTGACAAGCACCCGAATCCAAGAGAAAAATATCTTGCCCAACTAGAATCTCGAGGTGAAATAGATGCAGCGATTGCGAAAGAAATGGAGAAGGAATTTAAATCCCTTTTACAAGAAAAGTTTGAGGAGGCTAAAGGGGAATTCACTCCAGAGGAATTAGCAATAACAAATACTTGGGAAGGCTTCAGACACTCAGATATAAAAGATGTTAAGTTACCTGCTAATACAGCAGTAGATTTCAAAACTATTCAAAATATTGGAAAGTCAATCTCAACCTTACCGGCTGATAAGCTCCCTATTAAAAAAGTTCAAAATTTATTCAATGATCGTGCATCAATGATAGAGAACGGCACCATTGATTGGGCAATGGGTGAATTACTGGCATATGGAACATTATTAAACGAAGGACATCCTGTTCGTATTGTTGGTCAAGATGTTGAAAGAGGAACATTCTCACACCGTCATGCCGTGGTAAAACAAGAGGACAACGAAGAAGAATATGTGCCATTAGCAAACATTTCTAAGGATCAGGCTAGGTTCAGCATATACAATTCCTTATTAAGTGAATATGCCGCTTTAGGATTTGAGTATGGCTACAGCACAACCACCCCAAACGGACTTACTATTTGGGAAGCGCAATTTGGAGATTTCTCTAATGGAGCACAAATAATAATTGATCAATTTATTGCTTCGGCTGAGGCAAAATGGTCTAAATTCAGCGGCTTAACAATGTTGTTACCGCACGGATACGAAGGTCAAGGCCCTGAACATAGTTCTGCTCGTCCTGAAAGATTCCTTCAATTATGTGCAGGAACCAATATGCAAGTATTGAATTGTACAACTCCAGCTAACTTATTCCATGCACTTAGAAGACAGTTAAAACGTGACTTCACCATGCCTTTAATAATTATGACTCCAAAAAGTTTACTTAGACATCCTAAGTGTGTAAGTAATTTAAATGATTTGTCAGATGGACAATTCCAGGAGTTAATTAAAGATGAAAATGTTTCTAATAAGGTGCGTAAAGTTGTATTCTGTACCGGTAAAATATACTATGACTTATTAGATCAAAAAGAGAAAAACGGCTCTACTGATGTAGCAATAATACGTATCGAGCAACTCTATCCATTGCCTGAATGGAAAATGGCCGAAGTATTTGAAGCTTATCCAAATGCAGAATATGTTTGGACACAAGAAGAGCCTATGAATCAAGGTGCATGGTTACATCTTCACAGATATGATTTTCCCGTAAAACTGTCTTATGTCGGAAGAAGAAGTTCTGCAAGCCCATCAACAGGATTCAAAAAAGTTCACGATAAGGAACAACAAGATATTGTTAATCGCGCACTTGCTTAAAATTCTATTATAATTATTTAAGCTTTAAAACGGCTATATTTTCCACGTGATGTGTATGTGGAAACATGTCTACAGATTGAATGTCTGTTACATCGTATTTTTCGCTTAGCAGTGCCAAATCACGGGCTTGTGTTGCTGGGTTGCAACTCACATAAACAATTCTTGTTGGACTTGCGTTTAGAATACATTCGATTACTGAAGGATGCATACCTTCACGAGGAGGATCAGTAACTATAACATCAGGCTTACCATGAGTTTCAACAAAATCGTCGGTTAGCACATCTTTCATATCACCTGCGTAAAAATCACAATTGGTAATATTGTTATTTTTTGCATTCACCCAAGCATCATCGATTGCTGCTTGCACGTACTCAATACCTACAACTTTTTTAGCGTTTTTTGCCATATATAAGGCAATAGTTCCAGTTCCAGTATACAAATCATAAACTAGATCATCTTTACCTATCTTCGCATAATTCAATGCAAGATCATAAAGATTCTGAGTTTGCTTTGTATTCGTTTGAAAGAAACTCAATGGTTGTATTTGAAAAGTTAAATCTCCCAATTCTTCGGTCAGATATGGTGTACCTGAGAAGTTTTCTACTTCACAACCTTGCCAGGAATCGTTGGCTTTAGAGTTAACAGTATAATTTAACGAAACAACCTCGGGGAAGGTGGAGTTTATAAAAGTCATTAAGCCAGAAATAGCCTCCTCATTTTTTTCGTAGAAAGAAACTACAATCATCCATTCACCTTTCTTATTCACTCGGAACATTATATTTCTCATTAGTCCTTCGTGCCTTTGTATATTGTGAAAGGTCAAGTTATTTTCGATACAATAATTTTTTATTTGCCGTTGCATGTTATTCACTGCTGAAGGCATTAAATAACAATGTTCAATATCAAGCAATTTTGAAAACTGGCCCGGCATGTGAAAGCCAAGTGCGGGTCGAATGGGTTGTGGATTTTCCTTATCGAATTCTAGTTCCCAGGCGCGATCAGCAAACGTTAATTCTAATTTATTTCGATATTCTTGCGTTAATGGACTGCCGGCAATTGGATGAAGTATATAATCCGTTATGTTACCGAGTCTCTGCAGCGCATCAATAACTTGTTGTTGTTTAAATTTGAGTTGTTCTTTATAAGGTAAATGCTGCCATTTACAACCTCCACAGCTGCCGAAGTCAGGACAAAAAGGCTCAATCCTTAAATCTGATATTTTTTCAAAACGAAGAATTTCTCCTTGTAGGAAATTCTTTTTCTTTTTAGATACTCTTACATCAACAACATCACCAGGAGCTGCATATTTTACAAAAACAACCTGATTATTATTCCTTCCTATAGAATGCCCTTCAGCACCACATGCAGTAATTTCAAGCCCTTCGACAACTTGAACGGAAGACTTCCGTCTACGACCCATTATTTAGTCTTCGTTTCGTTACTTTTCTGGATTGCAGCATCTAAAAGAGCCAAGAAATCAGCTGGTCCCATGAAACCAGCCTGTAAATAACGCTGATTGTTAGTTGCTGGATTTGGCCAAAATATAGTACTCGGATAACCAGTTACTTGACCACTTCCCAAATATTGTAAAAGCACATCAGCTTTCATTTTTTTATCTGCAAAAGCAAATTCTTCATCTTTCTCAGGGTTTAACTTCACACAAACGAAATTCTTATTTAGCACTTCTATCACACCCGCATCTGTGTATGTTTTCTTGTCCATTACTTTACACCATCCACACCAATCTGTATAAGCGTCAATAAGAATTATTTTACCTTCTTCAACGGCTTTATTATATCCATCGGTAAAATTATACCAGGTTAGTCCTTCTTCATCATTTGAAATACTCGAAGAAATAGGTTTTGTATCTTCAACTGGAGTTGAGAAAATAGGAGCTGCAACTACAATTGTCAGCAATACAAGAAATGTTACTTTTTTCATTTATTTACAATTATTATTGAATACAACAAATATTATGCCCGAAGTTTAGTTTTAAAACTAATATCTAGAGCATTTACAGAGTGCGTTAAAGCTCCGACACTAATATAATTAACGCCAGAAAGTGCATATTCTTTTACGTTGTGAATATTAATTCCACCAGAGGCCTCTGTTTCTACCTCATTATTAATCAATGCACAAGCTACTTTACAACCTTCTGGAGTAAAGTTATCAAGCATAATTCGATCTACTTTTAACTCTAATGCCTCCCTAACTTCAGACATATTTCGAGTTTCTACTTCAATTTTTAAATCTTGATTATTGGCTTGTAAGAAATCTCTTGTTTTATTAACAGCAGAGGTAATACCACCAGCCGAGTCAACATGATTATCTTTAAGCATTATCATATCGTATAGCCCCATTCTATGATTTTCACCACCACCAATAAATACTGCCCACTTTTCAAGATCTCTCAATCCAGGAGTTGTTTTACGAGTATCTAGAATTTTACAATTAGTACCCTTCACTTCATCAACAAACATTTTAGTTTGAGTTGCAATACCAGATAGATGTTGAACCAAATTAAGCATAAGTCGCTCGGCCTTTAATAAAGATTGAATGGATCCTGAAGCCTCAGCTAATACCCTCCCAGATTCACAATATTCACCATCTTTCACAAACGGTTTAAATATAATATTTGGATCTACATGATTTAAAACTAATTGAGCAATTTTAATACCTGCAATTACACCGTTAGCCTTTAACAACATCGTACTATGACCAATAGCAGTGTTATCAATAGAAGCAAGAGATGAAAAATCTCCTGCTCCTATATCTTCATTAAGCCAATGGCTCAAATTTTGAAGAAATAATTCTTCGGAAAATTGCATTATGGTTTTACTATCGATTGTGCAGCAGTTACTCCGTTTTTATCTCTAATTAAAAGGAGATAGCTTCCACTAGCCCACTGACTAGCATCTAAATCAATAGAATTATTATTTGTATTTCCTTCAAAAATATTACGCTCGTAAAAATCAAGCACATATACTTCTACATCAGTTCCATTGAATTGACTCAAATCAATATGAAAAACATCCTGTGAAGGATTCGGGTAAACATTTATTTCAACCGCTTTCACTTCTACTTTTTTGTTTTGTTGATTTGGAGTACAACTACCAGAAGGATTATGCATCATAGTTGCAAAATCTATGTAACATGCCCAGTCTGGATTATCAATAAATGGGTTTCTATTCCCCTGAACTGAACTTTGAGCGATGTATTCAGCTCGTGCAATTTCCCATTTACTTGGAGGAAAATCATTATTCCAACGCTTTAATACATATTGGTCTTGTAACTCAGTTACAAATTGGTTAGATGTAGGTATCGTAAAAGGATTTGCCTCAGTATGGTATGCTGCGCAAATGTAGAAATTACCACGAGCAGCTATTCCTTTTGCAAAATCACGTGGCTCATAAGCAAAGTTACCTGCAGAATCTTTTCCAAACTTTCCACCGTAAAACTCCGAAGTGATAGTCGCTAAATTATTCAACGGGTAATTACTTCTAACGGCATTTACTTTGTTTTGATGGCAAGTGTAAAGGATATATAAATCAGAATAGTTTGCAGAATCTTTACTCGCTTGCCCCATGTAACTATAAGGGTAAGTATGTTCACGAGACATCACGTTATGATTAAATGGTGGGCTATAAATATGAGGATATCCAGAGTAAAACCCTTCTACAATTCTTTGTCCATTAGTTGTATCATGCGCCTCGAAATTATCAACTATATAAGAAGAATAGTTGCTGTAATATATACGACGATGAGGATTAATCAACGCGCGTAAATCAGAAACAAATGTTGAACTTTCGGGATCAATACCGGTGTAATAATTTCCTGCAGATAAACCAGGGGTTGTAACATCTTTTGTTAAAGGATTATTCAATAAATAATTTGTCCATTTCCCATATCCGTTAAACGCAAACACGCGAACCGAATAATTAGTATTGGCCACAATTCCATCAAAGTTTAAGCTACTTATATCTGATCCACTGTAAATCACACGTGCATTACCTATGTATTCACCTCTTTGATATGAAACGCCGTCAACAGGTTCGTCAGTAGAAGACCCGATTGAACTTAATACCAAGTAATTTTCAGCATCAGATTTGGTTGCACTTCCGGTCATTACGAATGCCTTGGCAGTAATATTTAAACCTGAAGGTTGACCGGTAGGCTCCGTTGCAAACTCGCCACTGATTGTACTAAATGTCAACTTAAATGTATCCCTGTCTGGGTCATTTGAAGCAATAGCAAATGCAGCTGTATGTGTTCCAGCTGTTAAATCTGTGAGCCTAATTTGAAGTTTTTCAGAAGAAGCCGCACCAATGTTGAATGGAACTGAGTTTAATATTTGAAAATCAGAAGCATCTTCACCATATAAGGTTATGGCGCTTATGTCTAATATTTGATTGATACCTTTATTTTCCATGGTAAACTCAATAAGAGTATCATTACCTGTAAGAGCAATTCCCTCGTGGATTTGTTCCTCTCCGTTGTAATACACTTTTAACTCTGGTGTTTGACCTGGAGCTTTAGGTTTGATAACAATATCATCAATAGCTAGATTGTAACCTGAAGCCTTAGTTTTATAATAAATTCTGAAATAACGTGCAGTTGAGCTAACTCTAACTGTATGTTGCGTAGCATTATTATCTACGTTATCGGTAAAAGTCTTTACAGTTGTCCATTGCTGACCGTCAGCACTTTCGTCAATTGTTACCGTACCTTGCCAACCCGGGTCAGGATAATAGGTTCCTGCAAGATAAAATGTAATGGTATCGGCTTTCCCTGCCCAATGTGCTTGAACATACTCTCCAGTATAATCCAAACGCAGAGCATTTGGTGCACTATTAATTAAGTTAGATGAAGTATATACTAACTTACTACCTGCAGGACCTTGATCTGCAGAAAATCCTGTTGGAGTAGTTCCGTCATCGAAACTCCAAGTCATGGGCAATGTCCCTTGACCAAATGTAGCTCCTAAGGACAAAAATGCAATTGCATTAAATATAATTTTTTTCATGATTTTTCTTTTAAAATGATACGGTTAATCCTGTTGTAAATCTCAACCCTGTTGAAACGAATACTTCTAAATTCCTTGGATTAAAAACAGAAACTGATGCAGATGCATCTCTTATGGCATCTCCAGCCGCTCCATTTCTATGTTGAGCATCGGTGATATACAAATTATTTGTTACGTTATTTACCATTCCATAGATCCGAATACTTGATTTATTCTTCAAGTTGAATCTGTACCCACCCATTAAATTCATATACCAATAATTTGGGATTTGAAATGACTCTTTGCCCGCCATTTCTCCACGTAAAGCAATTGGCTCAAAATCTGCAAATTGCTTTCCGAAATAAATATACTGTAACTGCATATATGCACCTTTCAAATAAGTGGGTTCCCATCTTATTAATCCAGCAACTTGTGTTTGTGCAGCATCACCTACATGAACCCCAGTTGCATCAAAGTCAAATTGACCAATGGAATCACCCGCTTCATTACGAATAGTTGCTGTACTCCCTGATCTCCAAATCCAGTCACCTAATGAAATTGATAATTCTAAAGTAATTCCATCACCTGCTTTAACCGCTGTTTGAAGTTCAGCCCCCATATGTCGGGCCTTCAAACCGTTTATATTGTATGTGTACTCATTATCGTCGGCATCTTTGAAACTTGGATTGAAATCTACAGGTCTATTTCCCCAATTTGTGTAATACACATTTAAGGTAGTTGCAATTCGCTTATTTTTATAAGACATTCCACCTTCAAGGGCCTCAACAATTTCGTTCTTTACATCTCTAATTTGAGTATTTCGATTGTCGAAAACATTATTGAATCTAGTGGGACGGTTTAAATATCCTAGATTGAAAAATGCATTGAACTTTCTCGTAAAATTATAGTTCATTCCCGTTTTGATAGTGTAGCCAGTGAAACCAACTTCAGCTGTTTTCTGAGCCCCCCCAGTTGAGTCTATTTTAAAATAATCTATCCTTTGATAAACGGTGTTACTACCACTTATATTCACAAATCCAGTTAACTGATTTTTAGAGTATTCAGCTTCTATAAAAGCCCCACCCCACTTAACTAAACCATCATTATGATAGTAATAAATATCACCTTTTCGGTACATTTTGTTGGCGTCATAATTTGGATTTAACCTATTGCCTGCGGGGATATAGTAATTACCACCCAACAAGTCATACACTTCTCGGTAATGTTCACCTACATAAGTTCTTAAATCGATACCACCCGTAATTTTTGTGAATCTATTAAATGTGTATTGAGTGGTATTAAGTAAACCATACCAGGTATGATTATTTACAGAACGTGCTAAAATACCCGAAGATTTGTATTCATCATCTGAATACCTTGAATCAATCGCTGAAGTAAAACCAAAGTCTCTATTTTGGTCAAAAGTTGCTTGAAAATTATACTGACCATATACCGCTGGATCTTGTTTTACTCCGGTCTCGCCTCTAGTCCCCCCTCCGGTTCCTTGAGACATATATAAAATAGTATTTGAAAACCAACTTTTATTTGGTTTAAAGTCATATTTCAAGTAAATCTGCGGCTTATGAAACATGTTAGTTCTTTCATTTAATATGGTTTTTTTTCCGCTGTATTCGAGTTGTCCATTTGTTTGATTCAATGATACATTCGAATAATAATCACCCCAATGCTGGTTGTATTTGCGGCCTTGATTTACTGCCATTGTAGGAAGTACCGTATCCATTCCAAGTTTAGTTGCGTACTCGTGATCGTATAAACTCAATCTTGCTCGGTAACTTCGTTGACCGTGACTTTGAGGCGCACCCATTGCCGCAAATGAAATTGAATGTTTTGTTCCCCATTGTTTTTCTATTTTCAGGAAGTAAGCCCACATATCATCGAATAGTTGATCTACATACCCCGCACTTGTTCTTCTTGTAACGGACGCCACAATACCCCAATCACCAGGAAGTCTCCCAGAGGAGTAGTTTAAATTATATTTTTGGTATCTGGAATCGCCATATTCAACCGTTGCCGAATACATAGGCTTTCGAGTAATACCTTTAGTAATGATATTCATAGTACCACCAACTGCAGGATTTGCTATTCGTGAACTTCCTAGGCCGCGTTGCACTTGGGTCAAAGCAGTTACACCGCCTAAACCAAACCAATTTGACCAATATACCCAGCCGTTTTCCATATCATTGACGGGTATTCCGTCAATCATTACAGCAATATTTCTTTGATTAAAACCTCTTATGGTAATTCTTGCATCTCCTGCTCCGCCACCCTGCTGAGTAGCGTATACGCCCGGAGTATTATTCAAAAGAACTGGCATATCTTGGCTACCTAATCTCTCTTGAATTTCCTTACCACTTATATTACTATATGCAATAGGAGTTTTTCTATCCTTGGCCACCGACGCTACAATTTGCACCGCCTGAATACTGGCACTTAAATTTTCAAGGTTGAAATTTACATCAGTTATTAGATTTCGATCTGCTTGAACATACTGCGTATCTGGGCCAAATCCTTCAGCTTCAACGGCAATAAAATATTCACCCATTGGAACTTTCAATGTATAGTTCCCTAATCTGTCTGTAATTGCAGAAACGGATTTCGCTGAAACCTTAGCTCCATCGATTAATTCTCCCGAAATCTCGTCTTTAACAACCCCCTTAATAACAGATTGCGCGTTGAGAATCCCCAACGCGGCAACCATCAAGGAAAAAAATCCCTGTTTTAGCATTTTGCTTTAAGTTAAATTTTTTCGAATCTATTATTGAAGCTATTTCCTTGCTCTGAAATAACCATAATCTGATATAAGCCCGAATTCAATGTGGCAATATCTACTTTAAGTTCAAATCCGTTATTTCCAGTTCCTTGCATTACTAATTTACCATTTAAATCAAAAATGGTGAAATAACTCATTCTTTCAGTTGCACTAACCGTAATGATATTTTTAGAAGGATTTGGGTAAAGTGATAATTCATTTAAAACAATTATTTCTTCAGTTTTCAAAGCCTGACATGGGTTGCTATGCATTCCTAATGAATCGAAAAAATCACGTGGATATAATTCCCATTCCTGAGAAGGATCAAAATACACTGGGTTCCATGCTTGAGGAACTAATGTAGTCAAACCTCTTTTTACGGGTGCAATTGTATCAAAACCAGTTAACACATGTGGTTTACGAATTAATGTATGATTTGCAGTATACCATACGCCCAATCCGTTGTTGTAAGGAAATGAATCAGACCATCCACCAAATGGAGGGCGCTCGCCAATTTTTCCAAAAATATCTACAAGAGTCCAAGTGCTGAACTGTTCATTATACTTATCTAATGACAAAGCATCATCCCCATTAAAGGACATTGAGTATGATGTATTGTAATCACCACTTAAAAACAAGTCAGCTTTCATTCTTAACTCTTCTACAACAGGTGTATCCTGTCCCATTTGAGTAGTATCTCTGCGATCGATGCATACTACTATTGCTGAATATGGTTCAATAGTTCCAGAAAGAGTATCGCTATATTGCTTATCCCAAGTAGCCGAACCATTTTGCCACCTTGTAAGCCTGTATTGGCTTAGATCAATAGTTTGGTTCGTTGGATTGTAAATTTCTAGTGCTTTGTTATTTCTAGAACCTTCTACATACTCACTAATAAATAACTCAGAACATGGCGTTACTTCTTGTGCAAATGTTGGTGCCAAAAAACTAAGGATTGCCATCAATAAAAGAGTTTTTTTCATCATAATCTTCAATTAATTTTATAAAATCATCTCAAAGGTAATTCTTTTATTTTACAGGTATGTTATTATTTCGTAATGATACGTTAGCATTGAGATGTATTATTGCATTAATATTATGTTGAGATTTACAAATTGGCTGTTTCTAGGTATTTTATTTTTAGTTGCATCTTGTAAACCGCAATTAAGAAATATTGAATCAAAAAACTTCTCAATAGACCACACAAAACAAAGTGATTCATTAACTACAGAATGGTTGAAATCGTATAAAGATAGTATGGAAAAATCCATGAATATCTCAATTGCCAAAACTTCAATTCCTTTAAAATCATCTCGTGCCAAAGGCATTATTGAACCCGAAATTCAGCAAAATGGTAATTTAGCTAGAATCTGTTCCGATTACGTATTACAATCGGCGCGCGAGTGGTCTAGAAATAATTCCTTTCCACTTCCTGTTTTTACTGTGTTAAATCATAATGGATTCAGAAATAGCATTTCCGAAGGAGTAATCACAAAGGGAAATATTTTTGAAGTAATGCCATTTGATAACGAAATTGTTTTAGTTCAGTTGTCGGGAAAAACTGTGGACTCTCTTTTTCAATATATTTCGAGTATTGGTGGCAGCGCAGTATCAGGGTTAAGTTTAGAAATTGATTTAAATTCAAAGCAATATACTGACGCCATAGTTGGTGTAAACAAGTTCGATAGTAGACAAACATACTGGATGTGCACTAGCGATTTCCTGCTACAAGGAGGAGATGGTTATATACAATTTGCCAACGCAAAAAAGGTTATAAAAACAGGAATTTTAGTTCGTGATGCGTTACTTATGGGTTTTGAAAATGAATTTCAAAGAAGCAAACAAATCAACCCTCAGTTGCAACCAAGGATACGTTATGCAAAGTAGAAGAAAATTCATCAAGCAATCGGCAGTATTTGGTCTAGGAATTGCCTTTATACCAGCAATAGATCTAAAAGCGGCAAAGAATTCAAACCGTTTGATTATTCTTCATACAAACGACTTCCATAGCCGTTTCGAGCCATTTCCTGAAAACCATAGAAAATGGCCAAACAAAGGTGGAATTAGCAGATTAACTAGTCTAATTGAAAAAGTAAGAGATGAAAACGAGCATGTTTTATTGCTCGACTCTGGTGATGTTTTTCAGGGAACACCATATTTCAATATTTTCAAAGGACATCCTGAATTAGAATGGATTCAAAAAATGAATTACGATGCTACTACCATTGGAAATCATGACTTTGATTTAGGAATAGATCATCTGGCTGAAATTAGAAGTAATTACCAAACCCCAACATTAAACTGCAATTATAAAATTAATCACACAGGACTAAAGGATTTAATCAAACCTTATAAAATAATTCAAAAAGGATCACTTAAAATAGGTATTACAGCAGTAGGAATTGAACTTCTAGGGTTACTCCCACCAAGTTCGTATAACGGATTAACTTATCAAGACCCTACAGGTGAACTACAAAAAACCGTCAATACACTGCGAAACAATGAAGGTTGTGATTTTGTAATAGTGCTTTCTCATTTGGGCTACTCATACGAAAGCAATAAAATTGATGATCTCAAATTGGCAAAAAACACTACGGGTATAGATCTAATTTTAGGAGGACATACACATACGTTTTTAGATAAACCAACTAAGGTTATAAATCAAGAAGGCAAGGCAGTGCTTGTTAACCAGGCAGGTTGGGCAGGAATTGAATTGGGTCAAATAATATTTACGTATTAATACCTAGTTTTGCGAGGTGTCAAATATTGAAGAACACGGAGAAGAGGAATGGTTTGAACATTATTCCTTTGTTGTTGATCCCGGACAAGAACCACTGAGAATAGATCGATGGTTACAACATAAGATTGCTAATGCAAGCAGGTCAAGAATTCAAGCAGGAATTGAAGTTGGCTGCGTATTAGTGAATGATCGTGTTATTAAAAGCAACTATAAAGTTAAACCCAACGATAAAGTTCGGGTTGTAATGCCAGAAGAACCCAGAGATACTGAGGTTTATCCAGAGAATATTCCATTAGATATTGTTTATGAGGACGATGATATTATCGTGGTTAATAAACCTGCCGGCATGGTTGTTCATCCTGGGTTTAATAATTATAATGGTACTTTGGTAAATGCTTTAGTATATCACTTTGGCGAGCTTCCTCAAAAAGGAGAACATCATCGTCCAGGATTAATACATAGAATTGATAAGGACACATCTGGTTTGTTAGTTGTAGGTAAAACTGAGAAAGCACTTTCTCATTTGGGCAAACAATTTTTCGACCATAGTATCGAGAGAAAATACACAGCGCTTGTTTGGAGAGAATTGGAAGAAGAGGAAGGGACTATAACCGGATATTTAGCTCGGGATCCAAAAGATAGAAGAAAGTCTAAACATTTTGACCTTCCTGAAGATGGAAAGATCGCAATTACGCACTATAGAATTCTAGAAAGATTTCACTTTTTAACCTTAGTAGAATGTGAGTTGGAAACAGGAAGAACACACCAAATCAGAGCTCATATGTCACATATTAATCATCCATTATTTTCCGATGAACTTTATGGCGGTAGTGATATTAAAGCTGGCTTGAACCTTCCTAAGTTTAAGCAATTTGTTCACAACTGCTTTCAAGAAATGCCACGTCAGGCATTACACGCAAGAGTTTTAGGATTTATCCATCCAACAACTGGAGAGAAAATGAGATTTGAACAGGAGTTGCCCGAGGATTTCAGAACTGTTATTGACAAAGTTCGCAGTTACACCTCCCAACTATAGTTATTCGTATTTCAACTGAATTTTGTTGCTACGTGGTTGAGCCTGACAAGTAAGAACAAATCCTTGTTCTATCTCTTGGTCACTCAGACCTTCACGCTCAATCATATGCAATTTTCCGATACTTACTTTTGCCCTACATGTAGTACATACTCCAACCGTGCAACTGTATGGTGGATCAATTCCTTCATCCATTGCAGCCTTTAGTATTGTTGTATTTGAATCGCATTGAATAGTGTGAGTTTTCCCGTAAACCTCCAATGTAACTTCAGCATTGCCCGAAAAGTCTTCATCCATTGAAACTTCCTCATTGGATTCATTATCATCAGTTTTTGTAGGAGCAGAGAAATATTCAATATTTATTTTTTCTTTAGGAACAGAAATTCCTCTTAGACCATTTTTAATTACTTCCATCATTGGTCCAGGGCCACAAATGAAGTATTCATATTGATCAAATGATCCTCCTATTTTAGACTTTACAATTGTCTGAATTTTATCTTCGGTTAAAACTCCTTTTAATCCAAACCATGTAAGAGGGGCCTTGTCGTAGCTCAATAAAACTTGAAATCTATCTTTATTTTCTTGTTCTAAATTCTTAATAAGATCTTTAAAAATTACCGATTCAGGATCTCTGTTAGCGTAAACGAGCACTACTTTACTGTTTGGCTCATCTTTTAACACCGCTTTAGCAATACCCAAAACAGGAGTAATACCACTACCTCCCGCGAACAATACATACTGCTTACTTTTAGAAGCATCAGGAACTACAGTAAATTTACCCATGGGTGGCATTACTTGAAGTGACATACCCTCTGAAATTTTCTCGTAAAAGTATGTACTCATTCTTCCGCCCTCAACTTTTTTAACAGTAACAGCGGGAGCATCATCTACCCCTTCATAGGTACACAAGGAATAGGAGCGGCGAACTTTTTCGCCATTAATTTCCTCTTCGAAAGTAAGATATTGGCCGGCAGTGTATGTAAACTTATCCTTTAATTCAACAGGAATTTGTAATGTAATAGTTGTTGAATCAGATGTTTCTTTCGTTAATTTTTGAATTGTTATTGGGTAAAATCCTTCGCTCATTTGGTGCAAAATTACGTGCTTAATTATGAACAGAAACAATTTTACACGGAAAACGTTGCTAGTTTAGACATAAAGTCAAAAAAAATATACAGAAACCGAAGTGTGTATTCTTTAAGTTGAATGAAAATATTATTCTGAGCAACTTGCAACTTACATGTTAGAAGCGTTTTTCACTCCTCTTATTGAACATAATTTCCCTAATGAAAATTCTAAGAATTACTTTGGAGGAAATATCCAAATCAATAAAAACAGCTTTCCATTACTAGATAAAACCAAAATTGCTATTATCGGGTTAGATCAGGCTGCCAATCATATACGAAAATCACTGTATTCACTTTCTTGGCGATTTGGAAATCTAGAAATTGCTGATCTCGGAAATATTGTAAAACCAGCGGATGAAAAACAACAGAATTATGCAATATCAGAGGCATTAGGAGAATTGCAACAGATGAATATTATGGTTGTACTATTGGCTGGAAATGAGGCTCCATTAATTTCACATTACCATTCATATCGCAATCAAACAAGAAGCCTAGAAATGGTGCATGTAACCCCAAATGTTGATTTTTCGGAAGGTTCCCTAATGAATAAGATTTTGAAAGAGGAAAAATCTACAAATAGATGGTTAAACTTCGATTTTATAGGCACTCAGAGTTATTTCACCACTGAAGAAAGTGCAAATATTTTAGAGAAATACCATTATGAAAATTATCGCTTGGGTAAAATTAGAAACGATATTGAGGAAGTGGAGCCAGTATTAAGAAGCTCACATTCTTTGATTTTTGATGTTTCAGCTATTCGTCATTCAGAACTCCCCAATAGTAAGAGCCCTGGACCAAATGGATTGTATGCCGAAGAAGCTGTTGCAATAAGCAGATATGCTGGAATTTCAAATATTTTAAATACTTTTCTCATTCACGGATACAATGAGGAGCTTAATTGCAATATTAGTACGCAATTAATTGCGCAAATGATTTGGTATTTTGTAGACGGAGTAATTAGTAGATTTAATGATCACCCTCAGAGGGATCACCCTGATTACGTTATTTACCGAAATAGACTTGAGGAAACAGGTCATGAAATTACTTTTTATAAAGGCACAAAAAGCAACCGTTGGTGGATGGAAATTCCAAACCCTTACGAGGATGATGTATTCTTTATGGGTTGTTCTTATCGTGATTACCAAGATGTATGTAACGGCATCATGCCAGAACGCTGGTGGAAAGCTTATAAAAGAATGATTTAACTTAAGGAATCAATACTTCACCTTTATCAAAATCATAAGAACCAAATACTCCTAATGCTCCTTCTGAGAAGTTAGATAGGAATAATACAGGCTCAGCAAACGGGTTCCCATCATCTTGAAATCTAACATTATAAAAATCGCGGTATGCCTTATCCATCGTGTATACTGCCCCTTCATACTTTTCAATATTGAATGGAGGTTCAATCCCCCAACCCGAATAAAAATAATCTCTCATAAAGAATTTTGCAGTACCACTGGCATTTGAAGGTAACATTGGCTCCTTAAAAAAGGCTTCAATTTCTAATTCTTGACCAAATTTATCAATGAATACACCCAACATTTGCGGTGAAACAAAGAAACCTTCCTTCAAACCCTCATAGGTGAACTCAAGTGTATAATCATTTACCTGCTCTCCCCATTCATCTTCACGAGTTTCCTGTAAATCAAAATAAGAAACTTTCAAATTCTCTAAATCTGCTTGAGGCGGAGTTGTAGTTTCAGCCCTGTAAGTTTCGCCATTTGATATGCTCACCATTAGCTCATATTTTGTATTATTCAAAATCTGAATGTTTTTCGGAAAAATCTCATAATTACCGTTAAACAAATGTTTGAGGGTATCCCTATCTCCGGTTGTCATATTTTTTATCACCACTAAAGCGTCATCGATAAAATCACGATCATAGGTTTGTTCGCCATAGTATGGTCTTGTATAACTCAATTCCGCTTGTATAAAATTAGACTGCGGAGTTATTAAGCACATTATCACAGGCTTTTTTTCAAATACTGGAGGATCTACTTCAGCATCTTGCTCACAGGAAGTAAAGTTCAACAAGAGAAAAAGAATAGCTAACTTTTGAAAAACATATTTTAACCTCATTTTATTTGAATTTAAATGTATAACTAACAGAAGGAATTAGAGGGAATAATGCAATTTTTGATAAGCCTACATATTCCTTGTTTGTATTTTGATTGTATTGATAGGTTCCGTAATAAAAGAATGGATTGGCACGATTATAGGCATTATAAACACTGATTTCCCAAATTGCAGTACCCTTTTCCTTTTCTTTATGAAATTGAACTCCAAGATCTAATCGGTGGTAAGATTCCATTCTAAAATCATTCCTGCTGCCATAATCAATATAGGCCCCGTTAAATTGTCCTTGCATTACTGGATCCCAAATGATTGGATATGTACTTAATTGGTGAGAACTACCGTCAATATACCCTTGTGCAATAGTAACTGCATTACCAGTTCCATAAACCCAAGTTCCCGAAAGTGTTAATGATTTTGACAATTTATAAATACCAACGAATGAAATATCATGCCTCCGATCGTATTTGGCAGAGAATACCCTTCCACGGTTTAGTTCTGGAAATTTCAATTGCGTCCAACTCAATGTGTACCCTGCCCATCCGGTAAACTTACCAACCTTTTTTTGTACAAATAACTCCATTCCGTAACTCCACCCCATTCCTGCTGTGACTTGATTCTCCCATGAACGACCGCTTGCCGAAGCCGAAGGATCAAATAAATCATCTTGTAATAAGAATGACGCTCCGTCTTTATATTGAATCATATTTTTCATGTCCTTATAGTATCCCTCTAATGAAATACTATAGCCTCCTTTCATATCCTTGGCAACACCAACTGCAACTTGCTCACTCCTCATGGGAGCAATATTCTCTGTAGCAGGAATCCACAAATCTGTAGGCAGTGAAATCCCAGAATTGCTTAACAAATGTATATATTGATTCATACGTGCATATGATGCTTTAAACGCTAAATCTTTTGAATAATTATATGAACTGCTAAACCTTGGCTCGGGGTTTAAATATTGCTTAGATCCTACTGCATAATGACTTAATCTGAAACCAGGTGCAAATGTGAATTTATTCCATTTCCATTCATCTTCTATATATGCACCACTTTCATATGTATTGATAGTTTGAATAGCTCTATCTAAGTTAAAATTTTTACCTAACTCTATAACTAATGCACCCGGTCTAAACTGATGCCAAATACTCGAGACTCCATATCTAACTAAGTGGTTTCTATGAGGGCGCCAATCAAAGTCATACTTAAATCCATAATCATCAATAATACTCTGATAGTTTAATAAAAAGGTATCACTGCTAGAATAACTTTCCATGCCAATATTGAGATTATAATGACTATAAATCAGAGATAAATTCGAGAACAACTTTGGATTAAATAGATGATTCCAACGTGCAGAAATAGTCCGATTTCCCCATCCAAAATCTGTTTCTAAACGACTCGTTTCTCCGGCAAAAGTTTCACGGATAATAGTATAGAAATTATCCTTCCCAAAATATCCACTTAAGTAAAACTTATCTTTATCAGACAGCTCGTAATTTGCTTTTGCGTTGAAATCATAAAAATAGTATCCGAGATTACTTCCCCCACTTGCCATATATATAAAGGGTTGTGCAAGTATGTCTAAATAGGTTCTTCTACCAGAAATCATAAATGAACTTTTACCTTTCTTGATAGGTCCTTCAAAAGTAAATCGGGAACTCAGCAATCCAATACCTAATTCGCCAGTCATATGATCTTTATTTCCCTCTTTCATTGAAAGATCAACTACACTAGAAAGTCTTCCTCCAAATCTCGCTGGGAAGCCACCTTTAGTTAATTCTACCGATTTTAAAGCATCCCCATTAAATACAGAGAAAAACCCGAATAAATGCGAAGCATTATAGACAATGGCTTCATCTAACAGCAATAGATTTTGATCGGGCCCCCCGCCTCTTACGTAAAGCCCACTTTGTCCTTCACTTGCTGTTTGTACACCTGGCATCAGTTGTATTACCTTGAGAACATCTTTCTCACCAAGAAAAGCTGGAATCTCTTTAATTTGATTTACTGGCAAGTCTATTTTAGACATTTCAACCTTGTCTGCAATTGTATTTTTCTTTGAAACAATTTCAACTTGACCAATTTGTTCAATTGAAGATGGTTGAAGCTCAACTTTTATGACGGTATCTCTTTGAGTATTCCATTGAAATACTTGAGATATAAATCCATTTAAAGAAACATAAACCTCAGAAATACTATCCTTCCCATCAATAGTGATTGAATAAAAACCGTATTTATTAGTTTGTGTTGATATATTTTGTGGCTGAATGGAAATATTAGCACCCGCATAAGTTTCACCACTGGTTGCATCCTTCAAAAAACCAGAAATTGTTACAGTTTGTCCGAAAATGTACGTATTAAAGGTTACAGCTAATAATCCAACAAATAAGTGGATTAGTGTTCTTGATTTCATTATTTATTGTGTTATACCTTAAGCGAATCTAAGTTTAGTTTATTGAAATACTACACGGCGACCGGAGCCTTTATGCCTGGGTGTGGATCATAGCCTTCTATTTTAAAGTCTTCAAATACAAAATCAAATATATTCGTTTTGTCAGGGTTAATGGTCATTTTGGGGTAGGGCCTTGGTTCACGAGACAATTGTAAATTTACCTGATCCATATGATTTGAATAAATATGGCCATCTCCAAATGTGTGCACAAAATCTCCTAAACCTAAACCAGTAACTTGTGCCATCATCATGGTTAGAAGTGCGTAGCTAGCAATATTAAAAGGAACTCCTAAAAACAAATCGGCACTTCGTTGATATAATTGACAACTTAGTTTACCGTTTGCCACATAGAATTGAAACATGGTATGGCAGGGCATTAGCGCCATTTTATCGATTTCACCGACATTCCAAGCATTAACAATAATTCTTCTTGAGTCAGGATTATTCTGAATAAGGTCTAATGCTTCGGTGATTTGATCTATGGTACGACCGTCTTTGGCCTCCCAACTTCTCCATTGTTTTCCATAAACTGGACCCAACTCTCCGTTTTCATCTGCCCATTCATCCCAAATACTTACTCCATTTTCCTTTAGATATTCGATATTAGTTTCACCTTTCAAGAACCATAACAACTCATGGATTATACTTTTAAGATGAACTTTCTTTGTGGTTATTAGTGGAAAACCCTCATTTAAATCAAACCTTATTTGCCCGCCAAAGACGCTTATAGTGCCAGTCCCTGTGCGGTCTGACTTGTGAGTTCCATTTTCTAAAACATATTGTAAATAAGATTCGTATTGATTGTACATAACTGTGGGTTTATGGAATGATGTTTAATTTAAGACAAATTTACGATTAACAAGGTTAGAAATACACATTAAAAAGTTATAAAATACCTATTTTTGCCTATTCAATTCAAACTAAACTATGGCAGAACTAATTACGATGCCCAAAATGAGCGATACAATGACCGAAGGTGTTATTGTAAAATGGAATACAAAAAAGGGCGATACGGTAAAAAGTGGAGATATCTTAGCTGAGGTAGAAACAGATAAAGCCACCATGGATATGGAGGTATATTCAAAGGGAACAGTACTAGCGCTTTTAGTAAATGAAGGTGCTGCTGTTGCAATCGATGCACCAATTGCAGTAATTGGTAAAGAAGGCGAAGAATATCAGGATTTGCTCAGTCAAGCTGGATCATCATCTGCACGGGCGACTGAAGAAAAAGCAGAAGCGCCACAAGTTGAAACTCAGCCAGAAGCATCAACTATTACTCCAGTAGCAAGTTCAACATCTAATGACTCAAGAGTTAAAGCGAGTCCATTAGCTAAGAAAATCGCTGAGGAAAAAGGTATATCATTAGACTCCATACAAGGAACAGGAGAAAATGGTAGAATTGTAAAGCGCGATCTTGAAAATGTATCACAATCAAGCACTACAACTTCTGTATCTGCTCAATCTATAGTTTTAGGTGAAGAAAGTTTCACTGAAGTACCAGTTTCTCAAATGAGAAAAACTATTGCTGCAAGATTGAGTGAGTCAAAATTTAACGCTCCACACTTCTATTTGAATATAGAAATCAATATGGATAAAGCCGTTGCTGCGCGTTCTCAAATGAATGATGTCAGTGATGTAAAAATTTCAGTTAACGACATCGTCATTAAAGCAGTTGCCGCATCACTTCGCAAAAATCCAAAAATAAATAGCAGTTGGTTAGGAACTAAAATTAGATACAATAACCATATTCATATTGGAGTTGCTATGGCTGTAGATGAAGGATTACTGGTTCCAGTTGTGAGATTTGCAGATCAAAAGCCCCTTAGTGCTATCAGTGCTGAAGTAAAAGCTTATGGTGTTAAGGCAAAAGATAAAAAACTCACACCTGAAGATTGGACCGGAAATACCTTTACAATTTCAAACCTTGGTATGTTTGGAATTGAAGATTTTACAGCAATTGTTAACCCTCCAGATGCTTGCATTCTAGCAGTTGGTACAGTGAAAGATTCTGTAGGAGTTGTTAACGGTGAAATTAAACCTGTAAAGACCATGAAGGTTACACTTAGTTGTGATCACAGAGTAGTTGATGGGGCAACTGGAGCGCAGTTTTTACATACTTTAAAACAATTTTTGGAGGAACCCGTTAAACTTTTAGTATAACGTTAAAAATATAACGAAGAGGCTACCCTTCGAGGTAGCCTTTTTTTTGAGATGATTATAAAGTTCAATAAAATTCAAGACCTAGGAGATGCACGTTATGCAGCTTCTTGTATGGCAGAATATATAGGTTTTTCAATGCAGGGGGAAAGTGCATTTCCCGTGAGTGCCATTCAGGAAATTATTGGGTGGTGTGCTGGACCTAAAGTTATTTTAGAAGTTTCACATGCAGAAATTTCTGAAATAGAATCTTGGATAAATATTATCCCGGTGGACGGAATTGAATGTAGCAAAGACCGTGTAAATGAATTGAAAGATCATTTTAATGATATCCAACATTGGTTAATTTCAAATGATGATAAATCACTCAGCATATTGAACCAAGATTCTATAAATTTAGTTCCCATTATCCCTTCATTAGGATCAGCAAAAGACATTGATACTTCTCAAGTAAAAGGAATAAATATAGACTGTATCAGAGAAATTGAGACGGGAAGAAAGGATTACAGCGATTGGAACGACTTTTTTGAAGAACTTGAAATTTTTTAATATTGATTATGAAAAAAATATTGTTTTTGGCAATAGTAGCCATAGGATTTACAACAAGTTGTGGCAACCCTAAAGCCGCTCAGGACAAGGAAGTTATTGCGACTCAAGATTCAACGGATAACGCCAATATTGAGGCTCAGTTTGATGCTCTTGAGAATGATACAACCTCACAAGACAGTACAAATTAAACTATGAAAATAGCTGTTGTTGGCGCTACCGGATTGGTAGGAACAAAAATGCTGGAGGTACTTGCAGAAAGGAACTTTCCAGTTTCAAAATTAATTCCTGTTGCCTCTGAGAGAAGTGTTGGAAAAATAATCAATTGGAAGGGAAAAGAAATAAAGGTTGTAGGTCTTGAGGAAGCAGTGTCTTTAAAACCTCAAATCGCATTATTCTCAGCAGGTGGCACAGCGAGTAAAGAATGGGCTCGAAAATTCGCGAGCAATGGAACCTATGTAATCGATAATTCAAGTGCTTGGAGAATGGATCCAAATATTCCATTAGTAGTTCCAGAAGTAAATTCTCATCATTTAGCAGAAGATTCAAAAATCATAGCCAACCCTAATTGTTCAACTATTCAAATGGTGGTTGCCTTAAATCCACTCAATAGAGCTTTTGGATTAAAACGTGTAGTGGTATCAACCTACCAATCTGTAACTGGTACTGGACAAGCCGCAGTTCAACAACTAATGGATGAGCGTAATGGTATTGACGGAGAAAAAGTATATCCTTATCCCATAGACTTAAATGTCCTTCCGCATATTGATGTATTTATGGAAAATAGATACACCAAAGAGGAAATGAAAATGATTTTGGAAACTAAGAAGATCATGGATTTACCAGAATTGAAAATAACCGCAACAACGGTTAGGATTCCTACAATGGGAGGTCATTCCGAAAGCATTAATTGTGAGTTTAATTCTAGCTTTGAATTATCCGAAATTATTTCAATATTATCGAGATCAGAGGGAATTATAGTACAAGATGATATTAATAATTTGGAGTATCCAATGCCCTTAACTGCTCATAACAAGAATGAAGTATTTGTAGGTAGAATTCGGAGAGATGAATCTATCGAAAACGGGCTAAATATGTGGGTAGTGTCTGATAATCTTAGAAAAGGAGCCGCAACCAATGCAGTTCAAATTGCGGAGATTTTAAAAGAAAAACCCTGGTTTTCATAACCTTTTTGAATATTTTTTGTTCCCTTAAATATTGAGTAACGAACAAAACCATACCGAAAAACAAATTGAAGACAACCGTCCTGATTTTTTAAAGGATGCTGTTTACCAAGGGGATTTGTATAAAGCTCCATATGCCTTATCCGTAAGTTCACCTAAGATTGAACCTGTAGATAAACGAATGCTCAAGGCCAATGCGCATGAAGCCATGCAGCATCAGGCTGAACAGCAAATTCAGATGCTTAAAAGGCAGGCCGAGTTATTAATAAAGCAAGCTAAAGCAATTGAGGAAAGACTAGCGTTATCGCATTCAATTTATAAAGCCGAGATCAACTTTGAGCCCGTAATTAACGGTGTGTACCATTTGTATCAAAAGAAAGATGGCAATCAAATATTAAGTATGGTTGCGCCTTATGAATGGGGAAAAGTAATGCCTTTTGAAATGTTTTTAAACACTGTAAGATTACTACCCGATAAGACTTGGGAGATTTTAGCTTAGTTTATTTTGCGAATCTGTAGCCTTTCTTACACTTCCATATTTAAGTAATAATTGCTTTGACTCTTCATAACTAGTTTTCAATTCTTCCTGTATCATTCTAGCACCTCTATCTACCAATTTATCATTTGATAGTTGCATATCAACCATTTTATTTCCTTTCACCTTACCAAGTCGGATCATGGTGCTCGTTGTGATCATATTCAGCACCATTTTTGTAGCCGTTCCAGCTTTCATTCTAGTACTACCCGTAACAAATTCAGGTCCGGTGATTACCTCAATTGGAAAATTAGAAGCTTTGGCTATCCTACTACCCTCGTTACAAACTATGCAACCCGTATAAATATTATTTTGTTGACATTTTTCTAGTGTGGCCGCTACGTAGGGAGTACTTCCTGAAGCTGAAATACCCACGACCATATCACTAGAATTTACATTATACTTTTCAATATCTAACCAACCTTGTTGTTCGTCATCCTCGGCATTTTCAACTGCTTTTCGTATTGCCGTATCACCTCCTGCAATAATTCCAACAACTAAATCATGCGAAACTCCATAAGTTGGAGGACATTCGGAGGCATCGACAATACCTAAACGGCCAGATGTTCCTGCGCCCATATAAAAAAGTCTTCCACCTCGATTTATTAAACCTTCCAAACATTCAACTAACCTAACCACTTCATTAATTTGATTTTCAACTGCTCGAGCTATAATTTTATCTTCAGAATTGATCCCTTTTAATAGATCTTCAATATTCATTTTATCAAGGTCATTGAAGTTTGAGGTAGATTCCGTTAATCTCATATAACAAATATACTTCAATGAGGTATGGAGTTATATAAAAATCAACGAATTTTGTAGTATGTCAATAAAAGACAATCTTCAATCGGAATTAAAAGAAAAATGGGGTAAGGTAGTAAACTTCGTAGAAGAGAACTTTGAAAAGAAGCCCGATTTAAACGCAATATTATTTTTAATAGGAATACGAGAACTAGGACAACTATCTGAAAAGGCCTTTACTAAAGAGGAAAAAACACGATTAATGCATATTGGCAACTGCAGAGTATTAAGCTATTCCGGGTACTATCAACAAAAAGGCATCAACATGAAGGGTTGGCCAGTTTGGGAGTCAAAAATGCCAATCCCAAACCTGACACTATTTGAGCAAGAAAACCTGCTTCGGCAGCATATAATAGAGTATTTTGATAGAGAGGGAATTATTGACTTTCAGTAGCAACTAGAGAATGTTGTAAATCTCAGGGAAAGTCAGTATTTTTGCATTACTTTTCCGAAGTTAAAATATTGGAAGGGGACAAGCTAACAGCGGTCCCCTTTTTTATTGGGATGAAAAAATTAGGAGAAAAATTAAGCGAGATAATCAATTCAGAGGCAAGCCAATTTGGTTTGTTGTTAGTAAGCTATACTATTAGTCCAAATGGATTATATCGTTATTATATGGACTCTGAGGAAGTGCTTTCAATGAAAGAATTGACCGAATTTACCAAACACATTTCGGTAATCATCGACGAGGGTGATTTCGGTGAAAAAGGCTTCACATTTGAAATTTCCTCTCCTGGAGCAGATTCTCCTCTAAAAGATTTTCGTCAACTTGGAAAACACGTAGGACGTTCTTTTAAGATAACGAATAAGGAAGGTGCCGATTACAACGGTCAACTTGAGAAGTTAGATGGTGAAGTCTTGCATATCCTCAATGAGGTTAAGGAAAAAGGAAAAAAGAAAATTAACATTGAACCAGTGGAAATAGACTGGAATCAGATTGAAGAAATAAAAATAATTTTAAGTTTTAAATAAAATGAAAGCCAACGCTCAAGACAACGGACTAAACCTTGTTGCAAGTTTTTCAGAATTCAAGGAATTCAAAAACATTGATCGTGCCACAATGATGCGCGTATTGGAGGATGTATTCAGAAACATCTTGAAAAAGAAATACGGCCAAGAAGCAAACTTTGACATTATCATTAACACAGAAACAGGTGATATTGAAATGTATCATTTGCGTTTAATTGTTGAGGAAGGTGAAGTTGAAGATGAAAACTTACACATTACAGTTGAAAATGCTCAGAAACTTGAACCAGATTATCAAGTTGGAGAGGATTGTATCCAGGAAATTCATTTAGAAGATTTTGGAAGACGTAATGTATTGAATGCTCGCCAAGCATTAATGAGTCGAATCATCGAATTAGAAAAAGATGAACTATTCCGCAAATACGGTGATAAACGAGGTGAGATTGTAACTGGTGAGGTATACAATGTATGGAAGCGAGAAATAATGATCTTAGATGATGAAGGAAATGAACTTACACTTCCTAAAGATCAAATGATTCCTCGCGACATTTACAAAAAAGGAGATACGCTAAGAGCAGTTATTCATAGCGTTGATATGGAAAAGGGGTCGCCGAGAATCATTTTATCCAGAACAAGCCCTGAGTTTTTGGAACGCTTGTTTGAACTAGAAGTTCCAGAAATTCTTGATGGATTAATTACGATCAAAAAGATTGTTCGTGAACCAGGAGAGAGAGCAAAAGTAGCTGTTGAAAGTTATGATGATAGAATCGATCCTGTTGGTGCATGTGTGGGTGTAAAAGGTGCTCGAATTCATGGTATTGTTCGTGAATTAAGAAATGAAAATATAGACGTCATCAACTTTACAACTAATGACGCCTTGTTTATTCAACGTGCATTGCAACCTGCGAACATTGCAAAAATGGAAATTGAAGGTAGCACAGCCAATGTATTCTTGGAAAGTGATCAGGTATCATTAGCAATTGGTCGTGGAGGACATAATATCAAGTTGGCGAGTAAGTTAACTGATTATCAAATTGAAGTTTACCGCGTTAATGCAGAAGTGGAGGATGATGTAGATTTAGATGAATTCTTAGATGAGATTGATGGCTGGATTATTGACGAATTTAAGAAAATAGGATTGGATACAGCAAAGGATGTTTTGAGAACTTCGGTTGAAGATTTGGTGCAAAGAACAGATTTAGAAGAGGAAACCATCCAACAAATCCACAAAATCCTGAAGGAAGAGTTCGAAGAAGAATAATCCTAAGGAAAATAATCGAGGATCCCAATTCCTCTTAATATGAACGTTAAAAACTTTGGGAGTTAAAAAGTAGTAAGTTAAATTTGAATTGAATTATGGCGGAATACCGTTTAGCAAAAGTAGCCAGCGAATTAAATAGAAGCACTTCAGCAATTGCCGAATTTCTGAAAGAAAAAGGCTATGAAATTGTCGTTCGTCCCACTACAAAAATCAGTGAGGACATGTACCAAGAATGTCTGAGAGAGTTTTCTGCAGATAAAGCGGCTAAGCAAGAAGTGGAAAAGCTGAGAAATCAGCAGTCGCCTAGGGTAAATGTGGTTCCCGAAACCACCACTCCGCAAGTAACTCAAGAAAAAGATGAGCCTACACCTGAATCTGCTACGGAGCCTGTAGCACCGGTTAAAGAAGAAGTTAAACCTACTCCAGAAACGGTAGTGGAAGAAAAACCTCAAGAAGAGCCCAAGAAGGAAAGCACTACTCCCTTAAAGGTTTTAGGTAAAATTGACTTAGATACTCAAAAGAAGAAGGAGCCTAAAAAGGAACCTAAGGCTCAGGAGGCTCCTAAACCCGTTGAAAACAAGCCACAACCAAAAGTAGAACCAAAACAACAAAAAAAGGAAGAACTCAAGGTTGAAAAGGTGTCGTTTGAGGAATCCCCGGAAAAAGTCGAGACCCGAAAAGAAAAATTATCTGGGCCTAAAGTATTGGGTAGAATCCAACTACCAACACAGAAAACAGGTAATTCTGAATTGGCAAAAGAAGCTCGCAAAGAGGTTCAAGAGATCCGTAAAAAGCGTAAACGTAAGGAAAAGGGTGTTGATGTTAAAGTTGCAGTTCAAGACACCATCGCAAAGGACAATAAACGCGAGAACAACAATAAAACTGCAAATAATAAGGGAAAAGAAGTTTCACAATCTGACGTACGATCAAATGTTAGAAATACCATCAATAGAATGGGTGGTAGAGGAAAACAAAATCGTTCAAAAAAGAAATACGAAGAAAGAGGCGAACGAAACAGGAAATTTGCTGAAGAGAGAAGAAGAAAAGATGAGGAAAGCAAAATCCTTAAGGTTACTGAATTTTTAACAGCCAATGAATTAGCATCAATGATGGATATTGCCGTTACCGCAGTAATTTCTAAATGTTTTGAATTAGGGATGATGGTATCCATCAACCAACGATTAGATGCAGAAACTATACAACTGGTAGCATCGGATTTCGATTTCGATGTGGCATTCGTTGACGCAGAAGCGCAAATAGAAAATGAGGAGGCAGATATTGATGCCCCTGAAGATTTAGAAGAACGCGCTCCAATAGTAACCGTAATGGGTCACGTAGATCATGGAAAAACATCATTACTTGACCATATTAGAAGTGAAAATGTAATTGCGGGTGAAGCTGGGGGAATCACACAGCATATAGGTGCTTATGAAGTGACATTAAAAGAAGGAAAGAAAATCACTTTCTTGGATACTCCAGGTCACGAAGCATTTACTGCAATGCGTGCTAGAGGTGCTAAGGTAACAGATCTCGCAATAATAGTAATTGCGGCTGACGATAGTGTAATGCCTCAAACAAGAGAAGCAATTGCCCATGCTCAAGCAGCCAATGTTCCTATGGTATTTGCATTTAATAAAATGGATAGAGAAGGTGCCAATGCAGATAAAATTCGAGAAGAATTAGCATCTATGAATATCCTTGTAGAAGATTGGGGTGGAAAATACCAGTGTCAAGAAATAAGTGCTAAAAAAGGAATGAATATTGATTTGTTGTTAGATAAAGTGCTGTTAGAGGCAGAACTTATGGAATTAACAGCAAATCCAAATAGAGATGCCAAAGGAACAGTAATTGAAGCAACACAAGAAAAAGGGAGAGGTATAGTTTGTACGTTATTAGTACAAAATGGAACTCTCCGAGTTGGAGATCACATGGTTGCTGGTGCACAATATGCAAAAGTTAGAGCAATGTTCAACGAACGTGGAACCAAAATTGACGAAGCGCCACCTGCGACTCCTGTAAAAATTCTTGGTTTCTCTGATGCACCAACCTCAGGAGATATCTTCGCGGTAATGCCCGAAGATGACACCAAAGAACTTTCGAATAAGCGTCAACAACTCGTGCGTGAGCAAGGTATTAGAACTAAACGTCATATTACTCTTGATGAAATTGGAAGACGTTTGGCCGTAGGTAACTTTAAAGAATTAAATGTAATTGTCAAAGCTGACGTAGATGGTTCGGTTGAGGCACTTACCGATGCTCTAATGAAATTAACTACTGAGGAAATTGCAGTTAATGTTATTCACGGCGGTGTAGGTCAAATCACTGAAAGCGATGTCTTATTGGCATCTGCTTCTGACGCGATTATCATAGGTTTCCAAGTACGACCGTCCGCAAAAGCTAAGTTACTTGCCGAAAACGAAGAAATAGATATTAGAAACTATAGCGTAATTTACCAAGCAATAGAAGAAATCAAACAAGCATTAGAGGGAATGCTTGATCCTGACATTGTTGAGAAAGTGGTAGCACAAATTGAAGTACGAGAAACTTTTAAAATTTCAAAGATTGGAACGATTGCCGGTTGCTATGTGACTGATGGAAAGGTTGAACGAAACAACAAAGTACGTTTAATTCGTGATGGTGTAGTTCGACATGATGGAAAATTATCATCTTTGAAACGTTTCAAAGATGACGTTAAAGAGGTAAGTAAAGGATACGAATGTGGTCTTCAGTTAGAAAGATATAATGATATTGAAGTAGGAGATTATTTAGAAGTATATATTGAAGAAGAAGTAAAAAGAAAATTGTAAATTTATCCAACTGAAGAATAATTTTAACGACTTAGCAACGCATAGTTACTCATCATCGTCTAAATTTGGTATAGAAGTTGTATAAAATAAATAAATATATGAAGAAGATATTATTACTAGCAGCACTTGCCGCTACTTTTAGCACTGCTGCGTTTGCACAGACAGAAGAAGTTGCCGAATCAGTTGAACAAGCACCAGCAGCTATCGATTGGAAATTTCAAAATCATGATTTCAATACCGTAGTTATGGGTCCAACTGCAGATGCAAAATTTGAATTTACCAATAATACAGATGTTCCAGTGACTATTACAGAAGCAAAACCATCTTGCGGATGTACTACACCCGATTGGTCAAAAACGCCTATTCTACCAGGTGAAACAGGTTGGGTTAAAGCTAGTTACGGTACTGATGGTCGTCCAGGTTACTTTAAAAAATCAATTAAAGTAGCATTTGACAACGGTGAAAAAACTACACTTTATATAAGTGGTACTGTTGTTACAGAAAAAAAAGAAAAAGAGTCTGACCTCAAGAAGTAATTAACCATGAAATCACTGGTATTAACTTTTGGTACGATTCTTTTTAGTTTGGGAACATTTGCCCAGACACAAAAAACTCCTTCCAAGGACACAGCCATACTAACCTTTGAGAAGTCTGAACATAATTTCAGGACAATAATTGAGGGACAAATTGCAACTTATGAATTCAAATTTACAAATACAGGTACTATGCCCATTGTACTCTCGAATGTAAAAGCAAGTTGTGGTTGTACTACACCAAAGTGGCCTAGAGAAGCAATTATGCCTGGTGAATCTAATGTTATTCGCGCTGAGTATAATAGCAACGGCAGACCGGGAACTTTCCACAAAAATATATTTGTAACTAGTGATGCCGGTAAACAAACGCTCACGATAAAAGGAAACGTGGTTTCTGAACCTGAGAAACCGAAATCACCAATAATTATTAACAACTAATAGATAGGGCCTCGAGGCCCTATTTTTATCTTAACCCTGATGAAACGGATTTTCATATTTTGTTTGAGTCTAATAGCTACTTCGACCGCTATATTTTCACAGGTTGAAATACCGAATACCGGACCATTAAGAATTGTGGGACCTGGAGAAATATCTATTGACGCAAATAATGGTGATGTAATTGAGGCAACCTATTTCATGAAAAACTGGAGTGATGACACAATTATAATAGATCAAATAGTACCAGAATGCATCTGCGTAACACCGGAAGAACCCACAAAAACAATATTACCCAATAGTATAGATAGTATACTATTATATCTGAACACGAAACACGTTCCGCCTGGGCCTTATTTTAAAAGAACGTTTGTTGATTATGGCCCTCATACCTTTGAGTTAATATTAAAAGGGAAAACCAAGGTTATTAGACCAATATATAAAAAGGGTCAAAAGCCTATAATTTACACGCCAGAGAATCGACCAGTTAAAAACATTCAAAATCCCAATGAAACTCATTAAACCCTTATTTTTTACTTTAATCATTATAGGATTCATCACTTCTTGTTTTATTCAAGATCGTAGAAGTCAAATTGAAGAAGACATCCTTGTTCAACACAAAGAACAAACGGCAAAGGTTGAAGCAGTTAAAGATTCTGTAACTCAATTAGCTACTTCCGTCCCCATATACAAACAAATGGAGTGGAATGAAACTTTACATGATTTCACAGATGTACCAAGTGGCCCTCCGGCAAAAACTATTTTTAAATTTGTCAATAAATCCTCTATACCCGTAAAAATCACAAACCTTCAACCGGGTTGTAGTTGTACTACAACAGATTTTAGCAAAGGAGAAATTAATCCAAATGATACGGGATTTATAGAGGCGGCTTACAAAACGTCTAATACCTTTGGCTATTTCAAAAAATACATTACTGTTTATTTCAATAATGAAAAAGGACGCCAAGTTCTTACCATTACTGGAAATGTAGACCCAATGAAGCACTAACCTAGCAATTGTTTAAAACGATCTGATCTAGAACCCAATTGGCCTCCAGTATGTAAAAAAATAGAATTATTAGGACGGAATCTTTCCTCGCTGATAAATGCATATAAAGCTTTTCCAACATAAACGGGATCTATTGGAAATGATAATTTAGGAATAATTTCCTTCAAGAAACTTACAAATTCAGGCGTGGTTTTAGCATAGCCACCAAAATTATAGTTATCCAAGAATTCAATTCTATGATTTTTTCCTAACCATTCTAACGCATTTCGTTCTTGTTCTTGCTTATTCTTTAACACCATAACGGCTATAACCTTAGATTTCCAACCACGTTTATCCAGAGCAGATTTCAAACCGCAGGCGGTTGTTGCTGTAGCACTCGCATGAATAATAAATTCAGGTTCTTCTTTCCACGATTTAATTAATTGATCAAATCCAGCAAGTCCCAATTCACCACTGCCTCCTTCAGGTATTACAAAGAAATTTCTATTTCTATATTTTTCATATAAAACCAGTTTGTTGCGAAATTCACCTCTACTAACAAATTCAAGTTTCATTCCTAATTTCTCACATTCGCTTAAATAGTGATTTTCAAATTTTTCATCACCTCTTATAATTCCTGTGCATGAAATATTCTGCTTAGAGCAAAATGCAGCAGTTGCAAGAATATGATTACTAAAAGGTCCACCAAACGTCACCCAAGACTTATTCTTATTTTCAGTTTTCTGAGAATGATCCCACCATCCCAATAACTTCCTTAGTTTATTACCTGAAACTAAGGGATCTATTAAATCATCTCGTTGAATTTTAATATGGTAACCACCCTTATAGTCTATCTTATATTCTTCAATCGGTGGATTGTTTAAAAACATCAATCAAAAATACTACACTTTAAAAAATTATTGGAATCTTGAAATTGTAATCATAGATTTGAAATGCATTCGGGGTGCCTCAATAGAGAGCTGAGATTATACCCGTAACCAGATCAGGATAATGCCTGCGTTGGTAAATGTTTGAAAAAACTCTCAATTTGGTTTTCTCGAGTGCAGTAAAAAGAGAAAACTATGTATAAACTAGTTATTGTTATAATTTTGTTCTGTTCAGTTAAACAGGCTAAAACACAGGTTGAAACTCTCAAAGATTCAAGCCAAACTGGGAAAAATGAAATCATTTATATAGATACAAATAAGATTGAGAAAATTATCCCCTTCCCACCCCGTTTATACAATGTAGAACCCTATATCCCTATTGAACAAGTTATTATCAGGTCTTTTGTACCAAGAGGTAAAAAAACCAATACAGCAAATTCACTTATAAGCAAGGAATTATTGGAATTGCAAAATATGGGACAAGATATCCCGATGGTACTTCAAAACGAAACGGGTATTATTAGTACATCAGATGCAGGAAATGGAATTGGATATACTGGCATTAGAGTTAGAGGAAGTGACGCAACCAGAACAAATATTTCAATAAATGGAGTACCAATTAACGATGCTGAAAGTCAGGGTGTTTTTTGGGTGAATATGCCAGATTTAGTAAGTTCTACTAAAAGTGTGTTTATACAGCGCGGTGTTGGAAGTAGTGTACATGGTTCAGGATCATTTGGAGGAAGCGTATTGATTCAAACAGAATCTGCTTACGAAAGGTCAGCAAGTATTGATTATTCAATTGGTTCATTTGGTACTGAAAAAATCACTGGTAAATTAAGTTCTGGATTTAGAGAATTGTCTAATAGAAGTAAATACGCTTTTGACCTAAGATTATCATCCATTAAATCAAATGGTTTCATCGATAGAAGTGCTTCTGATTTGAAAGGGTATAAAGCATCATTTACTATTGAAAATCCAAAATGGCAGCTTAAATTATTACAATTTGGAGGTATGGAAAAAACTCAACAAGCATGGTGGGGTATCCCTATTGAAAAATACAATTTATTGTCAGACCCAAATAAAAGTGAAAACCAAATCGCCTTAGACAACCATTACAACCGAAATATTGGTTTCACCTACCGGAACACAGGAGATAGTCTCAATTTATACAATTCAAATCCAAATACTTATAATTACTATCGCTATCCAGATGAAACTGACAACTATCAGCAACATCACACTCACTTATATTTAAATAAAAAAATTAATTCCAAACTAAATTTTAATTCAACCGTTTACTACACTTTCGGTAGTGGATATTTCCAACAATATCGATATCAAGATGAATTAAGTTATTACGGATTACCACCTGCCAATACGAGTGATACCTCTAGTTCAGACATTTCAGATATTATCAGGCAAAGATGGCTACAAAACCACTTATTCGGTATTAATACGAATTTAATTTACAGTCCTGGATCAACTACGCGAGTTCATTGGGGAGCTGGAATAAGTAGGTATTTGGGGCAACATTATGGTATAGTTACAGGAACAGAATTCCCAAATTATGATAATCAAAATTTACCCAAAGAATACTACAGATCGAGTGGTAATAAAACAGATGCATCCACTTTTATAAAAATGGACCAATCCATTACAAATAATCTATATGCTTATGCAGATTTACAATTGAGATATATAAATCATACAGGAATTGGTAATGATAATGACCTATTGGATATTAATTTTCAGGGAGAATTTCTTTTTTTCAATCCGAAAGTTGGTCTAAACTATCAAATAGAGAAAAGATTCTTCAGTCATTTATTTCAAACTTCATTTTCAGTTGGCAATAGAGAGCCTGCCCGTAGTGATTTCACAGATAATATCCAATCGCAAATACCCAAACCTGAAACCCTATACGATTATGAGTTAGGCTATACTCTAAAAAGTATTAAAGGTAATCGCATATCTGTGAATTTATATTATATGGATTATAAAAATCAGTTAGTACTAACCGGTGCTTTAAATGATGTAGGTACACCGCTTAGAAAAAATGTAGACTTTAGTTATCGTAGGGGTTTAGAATTAGAGGTAAGTCAAATACTAATCAACAAACAAGATGCTAACAAAGTAAAATTAGAAATCTTTGGGAATGCTAATTTTAGCGAAAATAGAATTGTTAATAATACTGCTAGTTGGATAGATTACGATACATGGGTGGCGGTTGACTCACTGTTCAACAATGCTCCTATAGCATATTCACCAGATTTTATTGCTGGTGGTGGGTTATTATTTCAAATTAGCAATAAAACAAAAGGCATGAATCTTACAAAATCTATAAAAAATGATTTTGATCTAACTGTACAACTACAACACAAATTTGTTGGAAGACAATTTCTAGATAACACTGGTGATCTAAGTCGCTCAATTCCCGCCTATAATTTTGGAAGTTTAAACATTCAATATAGAAAGGTATTAAAGCGCTTAAGCTATGAAGATAAATTCGCAGTTAGCCTAAAGGTTCAAGTGAATAATTTATATAACCAAAATTTTCTGAATAACGGATATACTTGGGGCTATTTCTTCGGAAATAGAGAGTTGATACAGGAGGTTTTTGTATTTCCTAGCGCAACAAGAAACTTTAATATAGGACTGAAATTTGAATTCTAATTAATTAGTTAGTTAATGCTCTTACCCATTGATAAATATTATCATGTGATAAGGGCATTTCTATTTCCCAATTAGGAAAATTATTCTGTTTAAGTTTGAAATCGACGTTTTTCTTTTTTAAGAAAAATTCTGACGATTCTTTATCTACTCCAAGTAAAAATGCTGAAATAGACTCAGCTATATCCCTACGAATTACTGCGTCGTAATGTTCTGTTGGATACCATTGATCGGTAAAGCGTGCGCCCTTATTTTCTCCACTGGCAGATTCTAGCTTATAGTTATCAATTACAGGAACACCCCATTTTGTTAATTCCTTCATTAAAAACTGGTAATTATAATCCATTATTTGAGTTAATGAATTGCCCATTTTTATCAACCCCTCCTCATAATAGCTAAATAACATAGAAGCATGGAACCTATTAGGGGGAAGTATATGGAACAATAATTTTAAATTCTTTTGGTTACAATAATCTACTATTGATTTCAGATCTTGAATCCTTTGATTGTTTTCATCTAATACAAATGCAAACTCTTTTACATATGCACTTGCCATGTACTTAATTTCTTCAGGAATTGAGTCGCCATATAGTTTATCTAGTTCGGTAATCCATTCAAAGGCTGTATTGTATTTTAAATTTGAGAATGATTCTTTATTAATTGGTTGGGTTCTCCACCATTGAAATTTCATTCTAGTTCTTTCCGATTCTACCCTACTATCATAAAAGTGTAAACCCATAAAAATCCGACTCAATAATGGAGGGCGTTGAGAATAGAATAATGCCTCACGTTGGTTAGATGCTTCATTACCTGAAAATATGGCACTTGGGCCACAGGTACGCATATTTACGCCAAGAATTATAGTCTTTACCTTCCTTTTTTGTTTATCAGAAGGAATCAAATTCAGCATTTGTCTGAATAATCCTGGGTGATAACTTTCATGAGTAATTGCTGTGATTGAAGAATCTGGTAGATATAGTTGAATGAAGTCAGAAATTGATTGGCTTAATGTATCTGTCCAAGGGTTAAAACTGGTATTTGAACTTTCGCCAAGGTAAACAATTTCGGCATTTTTAAAGGCATCCTCAATATTGGGTTTTACCCTTGAGAATTTTTTAATATCAGCATCAAAGAAATATCGGGAATAAATGAAATTCAATAGGAATAAAAACGCGGCTATTATGATCAACCTCGATACAAACCATTTAAGAATATTCTGTATTTCGTTATTTCTTGACATTCATTTAAAATTGAAAATATACAAAGGGGTGGTTCACCGCTCCACCAAATAATAGAACTGCTACCAACATAAACAAATAAATTACCCAACGAATTAAAACAGGCAATGAAGCAAACCATGAATCCGCCCGAGACTTCATAATCAAATGATCCAATAAAAAACCAATCAAAAGGAAAAGCCAAATTGCAAATTCCGCCGATAAATTTTCCAAGACTTTGGGTCCGTAGTTTGAAGAAATAGCTTTCCCTGCTTCATCGAAATTGTAGGTTGTTACTATTGTCTCAGAGGCAGTCTTGGCATGTTTTCCATTTATGTCAAACAACATCGAATATATACCAGTACTTTGATCAATAGATTGAGAACGGAAAAACACTAAGGTCATCATGAAGAAAAAGCCTGTTTTTAATTGTCTGAAGAATATTCCTATTTTAAAATTTGCAAAAGTCTTTTTCAATATAAATCTATCAAATAAATACAATACCCCCTGACTCAAACCAAAGTAAATCATCGTAGAATTTGCGCCGTGCCATAAACCAGAAGTAAAAAAGACGAGTATCACCCCGAATGCTAATCGTGTAGTCCCCTTTTTGTTTCCACCAACAGGTATAAATATATAATCTCTAAACCAAGTAGATAAACTAATGTGCCATCGATGCCAAAATTCGGGTACGCTCTGAGCAATAAATGGTTTATTAAAATTATCCATAAGTTTAATTCCGAATAATAGTGCAGCACCCTGTGCAAGTAATGAATATCCGAAAAAATCGTAATAAACTTGGAATGTAAATAATAGCGTGGCTAACCAAGCTGATGAAATCGAATAATTGTCTGGATTAGCATAAAACGTATCCACAATTCCAGCAAGATTATCTGCAACAGCAACCTTTAAAAACAAACCGTATAGCAATAATCTACCCCCATTTTTTAAATCTTCTAACTTCGGAGAATACTTTTGAAATAGTTGTTGATGTAACCTTCCAAATCGTTCAATAGGTCCTGCAACTAATTGAGGAAAGAACGATACAAATAGCATGAATTTGATAGGGTTCTTTTCTGGAACTTCATCTCCTCTGTATACATCTACCACATAGCTAATACTTTGAAAGGTGTAAAAAGAAATCCCCGCAGGAATTGTATACTTGCCTAATTCAATAATCCATGCTGTAGAATTGTTATGGTATAGGGAATAAGCCAAATCCGATTTTCCTAATGCAAAATCGAAGTACTTAAAAATAAAGAGTATGAATAGATCTGTAGATATAGCAAACCACATCCAAAATCTCTTCCAAATAATTTTCTCGGAGGCATAAACTCTTTTCGCAGAATACCAGTCCATTATACTGGTGATTAACATCAAACCCGCGAACTCAATCTTCCAAAATCCATAAAAGAAATAACTGGCACACAGCAGCCAAACCCAACGAATTTTGCTAGGAAGACTAAAATATAATAGCCAAACTACAGGTAGAAAGATCCAAAATTCAAGTGCGTTGAATAACACTCTTCAAATATATGGCTTTCTTACTGCTGACTATGGGCGAGTTAACACAAATGGTATAGTTTTTATTGACTCTACAGTGTATATTTTAACAAAATAAGTACCATTTGAAAGATTTTCTAATGAAACAATTCCAGATTCATTCAGTGTTCCACTTAATACCTTTTGACCAGTAGATTGACATACTTCGAAGTAAGTGTTACTCAAATTTATTGATTTCGACCTCAAGAATAATTCTCCATTGGATGGATTTGGAAATATCACTAATTCTGTACTCTTATTTGCAGAATTAATTGACGCATTAGGGTCTGCCAAAAAAGGATTATTAATTCTTTTACTGGTATAAATCTTGTAATCTCCAGCTGTAAAATCCATACTCATTGAAGTATTTGTAACTTCCAAAGAATCTCCAGTTAAATAATCGTACCACCAACCGTTGGAGGTAAATCCAGGTGTTTTATTTACACTCACCACATCGAAATTTCCAACAACCAATGTTTTAAAATCTTGCCCATCTAACTGCAATCTTTTAAATGATCCATTCGATGTTAAATAATGAGCTAAAGGAGCATAAACAGAAGAATAATTGGTCTTCAAATGATTAAACATGGCATGCTGGTAATATAAATCTGGACGATCAGAAATACCTGTCCAATAATCCCATTTAACTGGTTTCTCACCTGTACGACAATTTTCATTTACGGTTCCATTCGTACAATAATTTATAGAATAATCGTAACCTAATTCATCAAACTGCCAAGTCATTTTTGGACCAGGTGTGAGGGTTACCAAAGCGTATGTAAGCGCGTTTCTCTTAAGATATATTGATTCAGCTTTAACATTGTAGTTTCCCGAACTATTCCCATAATTTTTACATTTATATCCCATTCGCTCTTCGTCATGGCTGGAAGCGTATGAAATTAGTGAATTCGCTGTCATACCTCTTTTGATGTAATCTACTGACCAACCAAAATCAGATGTATTGATCCAACCCATTGCTGCTTCAGAAGCATTGTGAACTGCATTCCCCCAAAGCATCATGCCATTGTTTCCTAAAACTTTTTCCTCTGAGTTATCTGCAAAATGTTCAAGAATAGTGTAAGTTCCTTTGCTTATTGATTGAATATAGTTGTGATAATCTGTTAATCTATCAATACGCCATTGATCATATTGACCCCAAGCGCCAACATCGGTACCTGAGTTTTTATTTGTAATTCCTTTACTTAAATCAAATCTGAATCCATCTACATGGTATTCTTCCAACAAATACTTTAAAGTCTTCTTAACATAATATTGTGTTTGATTTGTAGAATGGTTTAAATCATAACCAACATTAAAAGGATGATAGGCATCTGTATAGGCATATGGACTTAATGTAGAAGGTTTAAAATCCTTTGAATTCCAATACAATTGGCATATTGGTGCAGAGCTAAATGCATGATTATAGACGACATCCATAATAACTGCAATACCATATTTATGACAAGCATCTACTAAGGCTTTAAAATCATCAGGCGAACCATAATATTTATCAATAGCCATATGAGAAGCAGGATTATACCCCCAACTCAAATTTCCCTCAAACTCGGTTACCGGCATTAATTCTATTGCATTAATTCCTAACCTCTTTAGATATGCCAGGGTATCAATTACCGATTTATACGATTGGGCTTTTGTAAAATCACGAATCAATAATTCGTAAACCAGTAACTGACTTTTTAATGGTCTTGTAAAATCTTTTATTTCCCAATTATAAGGCTTACCACCAGGCTTCATAACCGTTACCCAACCTGATGTTTTACTCTTAGGATAAGGTTTCAAGTTAGGATATGTTGATTTGAGTATGTATTCATCATCCCAATCATGCAACATAATTGGTGAAAAAGGATCTGCCACTCTTAATTTTCCGTCAACCAAATATTGATAACCGATCTCTGTATTAGGAGTTAAACCCATAATTTCTATCCAATAAATAGATTTATTTGCGTCATAGTTCATAAAATAATTAGCGTCTGCTTGCCAATTATTGAAATCACCAATTACATATAAAAAACTTTTAAATGGAGCATACAAAGCTAATAATACAGTGGAATCATTAATGTAATTTATACCTTGTTCCATCCCTATAGGTAATGCCTGTTTTAACACTGAAGGATTAATTACTAAGCGCATAGTATCATAAACAGTATTGCTTCCATCATCTGCCGATACCACAACCAAATGATTCCCTGAACTTAACCCTGAAAATATAGCATTAATACTATCCCTCTGATTTACTTGACGATAATTACTACCATCTAAAGTTACCGTCATTGTGCAGTTTTTTGAAGCCCAAGCTTCAAGGGATACTACATCAGAGGACTCGGCTATCACTGACTTATTCTCGGGGAGAGTGATTTTTGTCAATAACTGTGAAGATGAAGAATACACTTTAACGTACATATCACTTCCGGAACTGGATCTGCCAACTATGGAACCATCAGCATTTCTAAAAACAAATGCCATTTGTTCAATTATTTCACCACTTAAAAATGCACCTGCTTGAGAATAAAACGACTTCATATGGTATCTTAGCATCCATTTATTATTTCCAAGACTGGTCATTTTAACACGGTTATCAACCGTTCCCCAATTTCCTACTACATGTTTCCAATCTGAACCAGAGGTAGATAGATTAGTAATAACACCGGCATGCACATAAATCGGAGAAACTCCTTTTAATGCTCCATTTCCTAAACTTGCGTCGTATATAATAGTTACGGTATCTGATTCCTTAGGAAATATAGGCAGAGTGGTAATTACTTGGGCATTAATGCTGGCTGCAATAAATGCCATTAGTATGAAAATATAGTTCTTCTTCAAAATAAACGAATAAGTGTTACTTTGACTCAAAGTACATTTTTTTTTTCAAAATGATTTTACTTTAAAGTAAATAATTACAAAAAAGGGCAGAATATTTATCTGCCCCATTTAAGAATTTTTGGATATCGATTTCAGAAATTATTACTTATTTCTTTTGGAATACTCTTACAAAATCTACTTCCATAGTTTGTGGGAATCGTGTGGTTTCATCTGGACTACCAGGCAATTGACCTCCCACAGCAACATTGAAAATAAAAAAGAATTTCTGATTAAATGGATAATTTCCTGCAACATTAGAAGATGTAACTGTATGATATACTTTATCATCTACTAGCCATTGAATTTTATTTTGTTCCCAGTTAATACTAAAAACATGATACTCATCACTAAACTTGTTTGTACCAATTCCGAAACTTTTACTCATATAAGTTGAAGGCACTTTATCTCCCCAGTGTGCTGTACCCAGAACTCTCCCTGGTTTATCTCCGGTTAATTCCATAATATCAATTTCCCCACAAGATGGCCAACCAACTACGTCAATATTTGATCCAAGCATCCACAGTGCCGGCCATAAACCTTGACCCTCGGGTAGTTTTGCTCTTATATCTATTCTACCAAATTGGAATTCCCTTTTGCCTTTGGTTAAAATTCTTGCTGAGGTGTATTGAGCGTCACCCGCAGGTTCTTCCTTTGCAGTAATCACTAAACGACCGTCTTTAACCTCGCAGTTTTTTGTGCCTTCATGATAGAACTGCAATTCATTATTGCCCCATCCCCATTCACCACGACCAACATTATAATCCCAATCATCACTGTTTAATGTGTTTCCGTTGAATTCATCAGCCCAAACTAAATTGTAACCATCATAACTAGTTGGTGTATTGTAACCATCTTCAAGGGTTCCCGAATCTAAACGTATCAAAACGTTGATTTCAATCTTCGAGTATTGCGTTGCCGTAGCATGTGCTCTCACCTCAATTGGGAATGTACCTGAAGTGTAATATTGGTATTCAGATTTACCATCTGTTGATTCCTCAGTGATTTGTTCACCATCAACAGTATAGATAAAACTGAAAAAGTTTACATTTTCTGCAGTGGCTGAAAGACCAATTTTACCATCTCTAATATTCGAGCTATCTATAGTAACTTGAATATTTGAAGGAAGTATAAGATTATCCAAGGGTTCCTCTTTGCAAGAGGAACCTTGTAACAAAAATGCAATTATTAGTGTCGAAAAAACGTATTGTGCTTTTTTCAACATTATTTTATTCTTGAACAATATCATCTACATAGAATGTACCTGCATTAGCAATATCCCAACCTGGGAAAATCACCAGTCTGTCAAACTCTGTAGATGTTTGATCACTAAAATCCCAAGTTAATTCAATCCAAGTATTAGCTTGATCAACAGTAACATCCTTTTCAACAAATTGAGTAGTAGCAGAGCTGTTTTCTAACTTAAGTCTCATTGTACCAGTAGCTGGTGCCCAAAGTTTAATCTTTATTGTTTGCTTTGAAGTAAAATCAAATTTATTGTCTACATTCACAAATAAACCGGCCCACGTTTCATTACCGTGAACGGTTTCAAGTACCCTTGAACTAGTATTGATACCTGATGCATCAGGGTTGTCGATATATTGGTAAGTACTTCCACCAAAAGCTTCCCATGTAGGCTCAACTGATTCAAAATCCATTGGCAATGTAAACTTGGGATCGTTATTACCACCACCACCGGTAGTATCAATTCCTAAATCATCTGGCACTAAGCGAATGTACCAAGCAAGATCCGGCGCATCAGCATTTGTTCCAGCATCGAGATATTGTAAAAAGAGTTCATTTTCTGAAATCGAAACAATTTTATACGTCCTTACTCCAGTGTAAAAGCCTATGAATCCATCCCCTGAAATAGTTAATGTTGTATCCTCACCTTCAGTTAGAGTCCAAGTCAGTCCTTTACGATCTTCATATGGTGCAGTGTAATCACCAACAGGTGACTCAAATGAGCCTGAGAAATTGCCTGCTTGATCATCATTTAAGTATACATCTCCACCGGTATTCATATCAAATTTGAATCCTTCCAAATGAAAAACATAATTATCGTTATATAATCCTGAACCAGCTTTATCTAGGGGTGATGCTTTCCACCAAGTTGGAAAATCCGTTCCATCATAATTTGGATGAGTTGGAGAAGGACCAACACCAAAATGAGCTTCACGTGTTGAATCTATAACCCATGTTTTGTATCCTTTACCAGCAGAACCACCGGTTAAAAGCGTATACAACGGATTATTCATCAAAGTTGGGTCATCTTCGTCGATGGTAATTTCTTGAGTTGAAGATGCACTTCCACCAGAATTAAAAACAGTCAATTTAACAGTGTAAGTACCTTTCGAAGGATATTCAGCTGTTGCTGAAGTTCCTTCTCCCGTTGTTCCGTTTCCGAAGTCCCACTTAGCAACTAAGCTAGTGTTTTTTGCGGTAAACACAACAATGTTCGGGTTAGCTGCAGTTTTCTCATAAGTAAACTGAGCGTCAGCTGTGGTTGGCGCATCTCCTAGAGAAGGCTCATCCTTTTTACATCCCGTAAAGAGCAATGCTCCTAATGAGATACTGAATAAAAAAGCTTTAATTTTCATATTTGTTAAGTTTTAATAATTGTTATTTTGTTTCCAAGTTCCACCCGCCAAGTCTATTTCAACTCGAGGTATCGGAAATAATTCATGCTTTCCAACTACAAATCCACTAATTGCATCTGCAGCCTTGCCTGTTCTTACTAAATCAAAGAATCGATGACCTTCACCAGATAATTCTAGTCTGCGCTCATTCCAAATATCTTCAATAAGTTGATTTCCTGTAGAAGAAAGTGCGGGCATATTTACTCGATTTCTTACTTGATTTAAATACCCAAGTGCTTTTGAATAATCAGGTGAGTTAGATCGGGCATGAGCTTCTGCCGACATTAATAATACATCTGCATAGCGAATTACACGATAATTTACAGGACTTGTTAGGTCATTGTCAGGCAGACCAATTTCACCTTGGCGTTTGATATATTTATTATTATAAAATCCAGAATGTCCACCTGCACCTTTTGCATATTTAATATTACCTGAATTGGGTTGTTTAGCTATAAATGCATCTATGTCCAAACAAGTGGCATCACGTCTTATATCAGTTGCATCGAAAGCATCATATAGATTTTGAGTTGGTAAATTATAACTGTTACCGTCACCGTAAACAGGACCATTGTATTGGCGAATACCGTGGAAACCTGGCGCTGCATTACCTTCCAAACATATTAAACATCCATAACTTCCGCCTTCAGCACCCGAATATTCTACATCAAATACAGTTTCAGCATTATTTTCATTTGCTACAAAAAATAAACTTTTGTAATCGTTAAATAATGCATAACGTCCTTGATTAATAACCTGGTCTAACACGTCAGCCGCTTTATCAAACTTATCTTGATACAAATAAACTTTTCCTAATAGAGATAAACTTGCACCTTTAGTTACTTCGCCCTTAATAGCTGCATCCCATCCCAAGATATCTGCAGCATATTTTAAGTCAGATTCAATTTGAGCGTATACTTGAGCCTTTGGTGTTCTATCTACTGTAGTTACCTCATCAGCACCCAATCTCTTATCAACAATTAGTGGTACATCACCAAAATATTTAACCAACTCAAAATAGAAATACGCTCTTAAAAATCTAGCTTGAGCAATAATCTTATCCTTACCATCAAAATCAATTTTATTTTGATTTTCTAATAAATAATTTGCTCTAGTAATACCTGCATAATTCCAACGAAACACACTCCTTAGTTCTTGGTTAACTGCATCGTGGCCCATCTCATCTATTTCATGTAATCCTTCTGTATCAGTAACACTTTCACCACCAGCAATTGAATTATCTGAAGCAATTTCACCAATCCAAACGGTTATAAAAGAAGACTGAAGTAAGTCATACACACCAGTTAGCGCACGCTGATAGTCTACAGGTGTTTCGAAGAAATTCTCTGCATCTTGCGTGTACAAAGGATTAACATCTAAGAACTTCTGACATCCAAAGTTTGTCAAAGCAAATGCCATTATAACGGCTAAACCCTTTTTATATATTCCAAATTTTCTCATTACAATTTAATTGAAAAGCCTAACATAATATTTCTTGCTTGTGGATAGAATCCGTAATCAACACCTGCACCTAAAGCACCTCCAAAAGATCCAATATCAGGATCAAAACCTTGATAGTTGGTGATAGTAAGTAAATTATTTGCAGCAACATAAATACGTAAACCTGTTAAACCAATTTTCTTTGCGGTTAACGGATTCAACGTATATCCAACTTGAAGGTTTCTCAATCTCAAGAAAGATCCATCTTCAACATAAAAATCACTAAATACTGTATTACGCGTTAACTCAGTTGTTAATCTTGGATTCGAATTTGTTGAATTTGGACCAGTCCATCTTTCGATTTTAGAGGTCAACATGTTCGCGTAAGGCTGTTGTCTTTCGTAATTACGGATAATTTCTTGACCTATAGCTGCAAACATATTTGCAGAAAGGTCAAAGCCTTTGTATGAAATATTAAAATTGAATCCGAAAGTAAAATCAGGAATTGGAGATCCTATCATCTCCTTATCACTGTCATCAGAGAAATTGATCACACCATCTCCATTGATATCTGTGTATTTCAAATCACCTGGTTTTGCCCCTGCCTGTTTTACAGGTGAGTTGTCAATTTCTTCTTGAGTTTGCCAAACTCCGGCAGTACGATAACCTACGAAATAACCAATAGGAAAACCTTCTTGAAAACGAGTAGCAACATTTCCTCCCACACCAAAACCAGCTCCAGGAATAAAGTCTACACCTTCAGGCACTTTTTGTACCACATTTGTAAGCCAAGTTCCATTTAAAGCAACGGTGGTATAGAACCCATTTCTAAAGCGTTTACTGTAGGAAGCCTCAAGTTCAATTCCTTGATTCAATACATTACCTGCATTGATTATCGGAGGATAACTACCTGCACCTGCAGTACCCAATAATCCAGATACATCAGGTTGGAACAATAAATCTTTTGTACTCTTTCTGAAGTAGTTCATTGTTAAGTTAACTCCATTCTTCCAACCAAAGTCTAAACCCCAGTTAAGTTGTCCGGTAGTTTCCCATTTCAAATCAGGGTTTGCAGCACGACCTATAGCTACACCACTTGTGATAATGTCGTTAAATACATAAACTCCTTCACCATTCAATAATCCACGATAAGCAAAATTTTGGATTTGGTCGTTTCCACTTACACCATAACTCAAACGCATCTTTAAATATGGAAGACTAGAATAAGTATAGAACTTCTCCTCATTAATTACCCATGAACCCGATATACTTGGAAATGTTCCATATCTAGAGTTTGGACCAAACTTTGAAGATCCATCACGACGAACAATAGCCGATAAGAAATATTTGTTAGCATAACTGTATTCCGTTCTTAGGAATAACGAAACCAATCTCTCTTGGAACTGCCAAGATCCTGTATTATTCAAATATCCTCCTTGAGCCAAGTTTGCAGATATATCTGCATAGTCAACGGAATTGTTAGGGATGTTGTAAGCAGTACCACTTAAATTCTCTCCATCGCGTGAGAAGATTGATGTACCCAACATCGCTTTCACATTATGTAAAACACCAATTTTCTTTTCGTAATTAACAAAACTCTCAAAGTTTACATCAAAAAAGGAAGAACGTCCTTCATAAACAGCCGCACCCCTTTCAATTTCTACTCCTGGGGCAATCTCAACTAAAGTAGGATCCAAATTTTCATTCAATGCAGTATTTTGTGCCTTACCTGGACCATACCAAACCAACGGTGAGAATGTTTTATCATTTACCCATGCTAGGTTATAATTTAAACGATTAGTAAATGTCAAATTATCCATGAACGAATAAGATAATTCTTCTTTACCAACAAACTTATAAACCTTAGACCAATTGTAGCTATTTGCCATTTGTGCTAATGGATTTATTATATCTGCCACCTCTTCTAAGTATGTGTAATTTCCTTGATCATCACGAATCGGGTCTGTTGGAAAGGCATTTATCGTATTGTAGAGTACTGAGCCAATACCGTTTTCAGGTAATGCACTGCGTTGTTCGTGAGTGTAAAGTAAAACACTATTTAACCTCCATTTTGGAGAAAGCGAAGTATTTAAATTTACCCTACCATTCCATCTTTCAAAACTGGCTTTATCTAATCCAACAATACCATCTTGTTTAAAATAGCTTCCCCCAATGGAATACGTAGTTCTGTCTGTACCGCCCTGTAGACTAATATTATAATTTTGTATAGGCGCAGTTTGAAAAACAGAATCCTGCCAACTTGTGCCGGTTCCCAATAACGTGTTATTGAAAGGCATTGATTGACCACCATTCGCAAACATCTCATTCTTCAGAACTGCATACTCAGTAGCATTTAATAAATCCATCTTTCGAGCGGTCTGCTGCATTCCAGAATATCCGGAAATTTCAATTTGTGGCTTTTGGTTCTTCTTTCCTTTTTTGGTTTCAATAATAATTACCCCATTCGCAGCTCGTACCCCGTAAATACCAGCAGTAGCGTCTTTTAATACGTTTACGGAAGCAATATCATTTGGATTTAAAGCATTTAGACCTTCAGAATCATAAATTACACCGTCAACAATTATTAGCGGATCGTTATCACCAAATGTCGACAAACCTCTAATTCGAATGCTAGAACCACCGCCTGGTGATCCTGAATTAGTATTAATGGTTACACCTGCAATCTGACCTTGCAATGCCTGATCCAATCTTGGTAAATTTAACTTCTCCAGTGACTCTCCTTTAAGTGCAGAATTAGCTCCTGTAAATTCCTTCTTCTTTGCTGTTCCATAACCCACTACTACAACCTCATCAATTTTTTCCGCAGTATCTGAAGATTCTGTTTGGGCTAGACTAACTTTTGGTAAAAAGAAAGCAATTGAAGCTAAAGTTACACCTATAATTATTTTTGATGAATTTAATTTCATTTCTAAATTTGCTTTTTGTAATTTCAACAATAAGTAAAATCCTACTCCTTTCAAAGCCATGTTTATTCGTAAAGAATTGAACAAAACATTAAGCAGATAGTTTGAAGGTCAACACCATTTCCAATCCACAATTACGTAATGCTTTTATTTCATAAGGATTTAAAGATTAATTAATATAAAAAACAATAACTAGTGTCATTTTAACACTTACAGAGTCATGAATTCGTCATTTTTGATTAATTGTTTTAATAGATCATTTTTTTTAGCCTCCTTGCTTCAGGTTTTTTATGTCACAAAAACTATCTGTAGGAACACTTTTAATATCAGAGCCTTTTTTGCCTGAAGAGCAATTCTTTAGAAAGCTAATTGTGATTATCGAAACTAGTTCAGAAAGCACCTCAGGTATTATAATAAATGAGTCTTTACCAAATTCCATCTGTATTGCT
>Ga0222714_10000058_pt1 | contig 131818 bp, 111 predicted proteins | sample C33_3DmetaG_FD_165048 | JGI IMG/M metagenome (GOLD analysis project Ga0222714, IMG submission 165048) | Estuarine water microbial communities from San Francisco Bay, California, United States - C33_3D | ecosystem: Environmental > Aquatic > Marine > Unclassified | place: USA: California...
CTCAAGCTGTCATTACAAGTTTGGTGAATGATATTTTATGTTACGGTGCCACGACGGGCTGGATTAATGCCAGTGTTGTAGGTGGCGCCTTGCCATACCAGTATTTATGGATTGATCCTAGCGGCGGATTTGCAGGCACTACAGAAGATTTGTTTGGTATTGGCGCTGGTTGGTACGAGTTGTTTGTAACAGACGCCAATGGTTGTGTGACTAGCGACAGTATTTTAGTAGATACGCCACAGCAGATTGTATCGGCAGCTCAGATCACCAATGTAAGTTGTTTTGGTTTTGGCAATGGCATCATAGACGTAACAACGACAGGTGGTGTTCAGCCTTATAGTTTTATGTGGAACACAGGAGCTCCTAGTGAGGATTTAAGTGGTTTAAATCCGGGTACGTATACATTAACGGTAACGGATTCGAACAACTGTATTGTGAGTACGAGCTACACAGTTACGCAGCCTGCCGCACCATTGACCTTAAACTTGGCCCAAGTGAATGTGAGTTGTTATGGCGACTCTACTGGGGTGATAGATTTGATTCCGAGTGGCGGCACGGCCCCATACACATACTCATGGACAGGTCCAAATGGCTTTAGTGCTACTACCCAAGATTTGATAAACTTACCGATAGGCACCTATGGTGTAGAGGTAACGGACACGAATGGTTGTATGGCCAATACGCAGACAACGATTACCCAACCACAAGCGCCATTGACTTTGAGTGAGACGCACATCAATGTAAGCTGTTATGCGGGCTCGAATGGTGAGATTTCGATATTTGCCTTGGGCGGCACCCCGAGCTACCAATATTTATGGAACAATGGCTTAACAACAGCAACAGTTACGGGCTTGCCTATAGGTACTTATACGGTATTGGTGAGCGATAGTTTGGGTTGTAGTGCCACGTTGAGTGTAACACTCACCCAACCACAGGCTCCATTGAGTTCCACGTCAGTAGTGACAGATTTGATTTGTATGAATGATGCCACTGGGGCGATTGACTTAAGCGTTGCGGGCGGCACACCTGGCTATACTTACTTATGGAGTACGGGCGCCACGACGCAAGATGTGGACAGTTTAGAGTCTGGAGCTTTTATTGTAACGATTACCGACACCTTGGGCTGTGTGTTGATAGACACCATAGTGGTGAACAACCCACCAAACCCAATGATCGTAACCCCAACACAAACCAACGTAACGTGCTACAGTTATACGGACGGTTTACTGACTTTATCGATTAGTGGCGGCTTACCTGCCTATGACATTCAATGGAGTACCGGCGACACCATAGCGGTTTTAGATTCTTTGGCTGCAGGGGTTTACAGTGTAGTGGTGACCGATGCGGAAGGCTGTGACGAGACCCTGAGCTTTGAGATTACACAACCGCAGCCTATTGTAGCTTATTTTAACCCGAGTGTCACCTTTGGTTGTGTGCCATTGAGTGTCACCTTTACCAATAACAGTTCGGGTCCATATACCAATAGTTTATGGGAGTTTGGCAATGCGATAACTTCAAGTGCACAAAATGCGACTACAGTGTTTGAAAACCCTGGCTGCTATGACATCAGTTTGATTGTTTACAACGCTGCAGGCTGTGCCGATACGGTGAGTATGGATAGTTTGGTATGTGTGGTTCCTGGTCCACAGGCAAGCTTTACTGCCAATATGGGTGGAATAGATTACTATACAGGTCAGTTGGTGCTCAACAACAACTCCTTGGGTTCTATTGTGAGCAATTTCTGGACCTTTGGAGACGGAAGTCCGAATTCTGTAATGGAGAGTCCAGTACATTACTACCCTGACCAACAACCGGCAGATTATTTAGTTACTTTAACAGTAACGGATACCAACGGCTGTGTTGATACGGCAAGTTATGTATTCACACTCATAGAGTTACTCAATGTATATGTACCAAATACGATTACAATAGATGGCGACGGAATCAATGATGTATTATTGCCAGTGTTCTCAAATGTAGATATCATTGAGAAATACAATATGCAAGTATTTAATCGTTGGGGCGCATTGGTCTGGGAGTCGGATAATCCTGCAGAGGGTTGGAATGGCCGCTACAAAGACAGCAAGGATGTGCAATTAGGCCTCTATAATTGGAAAATAACCTACACAGATAATAAAATGGTGACCCGAACCATTGCGGGTCATGTCAACGTGTTGAGATGATGTATTGACTTGCTATAAACTAAATTGAGACTTGAATAGGAATTATGAACCAACCTAAGGTAAGGGTCCACAATTTGGGATTAGTTGATTACAAAAATGCTTGGGACCTACAGGAAGAATTACTTAAAAAAGCGGTCGAAGTAAAAATTCAAAATCGAAAACAAAAAACGACCATTCTGCCCGAGCAGCATTTGATATTTTGTGAGCATCCACATGTTTACACATTAGGTAAGAGTGGGGTCCAAAACAATTTGCTGCTCAACGACGCCAAATTAAAAGAATTGGAGGCTGAATTCTATAAAATCAACCGCGGCGGTGATATCACTTATCACGGCCCTGGACAACTGGTAATGTATCCAATTCTTGATTTAGAACAATTCTTTACTGATATTCACAAGTACATGCGATTATTAGAAGAAGCGGTAATTCAAACACTTGCTCATTTTGGTATACATTCAAAAAGATACGATGGTTTAACAGGTGTTTGGCTTGATGCAGAGAACGCAAATGCGCGAAAAATATGCGCGATGGGCGTCAAGTGTTCGCGTTGGGTAACGATGCATGGCATTGCATTAAATATTGCTCCTGATTTAAAATATTTCGAACATATTATTCCATGTGGAATACAAGATAAGGCGGTCACCTCTATGGCCAAAGAGATGGGAACAGCACCAAATTTTGAAGAGGTACGCCTGATGCTGAGTAAAAAAATGGCATCTGTTTTTCAATTTCAATTAATGCAGTGATGAGAGAAGATTTATTAGGGCCAAAAGTTGAAAATGTTTCATTGGCATTGATTGAAATTCCCACAGAGGAACTCCAAAAAGAATATGTTGTTTTTTTAATAAACAACCGAGAAGACATTATGGAGGGAATTATTGTTGCATCAACAGGTTATGGGACAGACCCTCAAAGTGGTAATAGTTTAAAAACATCAACTTTGCGCAAGGGTATTGAAGTTATGATGCCCGGTGAAGTGGCAAGAATTGAACCAATCATGCCAGAATTATTTACGCTTAATAATGAGTTTTGGGTAAGTTTTTGGGTAAATGAAACGATGTATGATAAACGCTTTGAATTTGAAGCAGGAAGTATTGACCCAAACAAATTTGTCCATATTAATCAATTAAATGCCAGAGGAATCCTTCTTCTCTGATATTCAACTAGCCAATCAAGGATTTCCCAGACATTTCAGATGGCTGATCCAGCCCCATTAATTCTAAGATTGTTGGTGCAATGTCTGCTAAAATACCAGCACTTAATTGTTTTTGACTTTTCTTGTTACTTACCCAAATTATAGGAACAGGATTTAAGCTGTGTGCTGTATTTGGACTTCCATCTGCGTTGATTGCAAAATCAGCATTGCCATGGTCTGCGATTATAATAAATTCATATCCTAATTTAAGTCCAAGTTCGACAACCCTTTGTAGTTCATTATCTACACATTCAACCGCTTTAATTATAGCGCTATAGACACCTGTGTGTCCAACCATATCTGGGTTTGCAAAATTCAAACAGATAAAATCAGGTTGATTTTTTTTCATTTGATCAATGAGTGCATCTGCTACTTGTGGTGCACTCATTTGCGGTTGTAAATCATAGGTTGCAACTTTTGGAGAAGCGATAAGAATTCGCTGTTCCTTATCAAAAGCAGTCTCACGGCCCCCACTAAAAAAGAAAGTTACATGTGGGTATTTCTCGGTTTCGGCAATTCTTAATTGGCTCAATTTTGCATTTGAAACAACTTCACCTAAAGTATTTTGTAATTGTTCTTTTTCAAATAGCACCTTAACATCATTGAATTGGTCATCATAATTGGTCATGGTGTAAAAATCCAATTGAAGAGGAGCCATATCAAATTCAATAAAAGCTTTTTGAGTGAGGACTGTGGTAAGCTCTCGGGGCCTATCTGTCCTAAAATTAAAAAACAGCACTACATCACCATTTTCAATTAATCCAGCAGCATCAATGATTTGAGGCAAGATAAATTCATCTGTTATTTCATTTTTATAAGCATTAGCGATGGCTTCACTAGCGCGAGCAGCTCTTTCACCAACACCATTTACCATTAGATGATAAGCTTTTGCAATGCGTTCCCATCGATTATCTCGGTCCATGGCATAATATCTACCTATTACCGAACTTATTTTCCCGTTTTGATTGGCCAGTACATTTTCTAAATTTTTTATGTGATCTAATCCGCTTTTGGGATCACAGTCACGGCCATCTGTTATTGCATGCACATAGTATGTGCCAACTTGTGCCTTATTTGCTAAACGACACAGAGCATAGAGGTGATCTTGAGAGCTATGAACTCCTCCATCGGAAACTAACCCAATGAAATGAAGTTTTTTACCGGAAATTTTTACTTGAGAAAAAGCCTCCAAAAGCACTGCGTTTTTTTCTAAGGCTGCATCCTCAATGCTTTTATTTATCCTAGTAAGCTCTTGATAAACAACGCGTCCGGCACCAATATTAAGGTGTCCGACCTCTGAATTTCCCATTTGACCATCTGGCAGCCCTACGGCTAGCCCAGAGGTTTGCAAGGTAGCGTGAGTGTAGTTATTAATAAGGTAATCAAAAAATGGTGTATGTGCGTTAAAAACGGCATCAGACTTAGTTTGATTACCAAGCCCCCAGCCGTCGAGAATGATTAAAGCAGTTTTATTACTCATAGAGGTAAAATAATTTCAAAGATACTGCCGCTCGGTTTATTTTCTAGACACCTCACCTTTCCATTGTGTAATTTCACGAATTCACTTACAATATATAAACCAAGTCCACTGCCAGTTTGCGCGCGAATTTCTTCAGATCCAACACGATAGAATTTATCAAAAATTAATTTCCGATTTTCGGGCTCGATACCAGGCCCTTGGTCGCTAATTTTGATAATTACAAATCGATTTAGTTGTTCAATGTGCATTTCAATTTTTTGTTCAGTTCCACCATACTTAATGGCATTTTCTAAAATATTTAAAATCACGGTTTCCAAAACATTCTGATCTGCATGAAAATTTAATGAATCAGGCCCCGTTAAATCAATTAATTTAATGCCAAAGCGGTCATTGTATCGTTGGATTATTTTTTGACAAAAAACGATCAATTCTGTTTTCTGTTTTTGAATTTGAAACTCCTTATTTTCTGCTTTCGCTGCGTTTAAAATGTTTTCAATGAGTTCACTCAATCGATTGTTTTCATTTAGCGCCCCCTTTATTATTTCTAGTTTTTGATCTGCCTGCAAATTATGTTTTTGCAGCGTCTGAAGATAGAGTTTAAGCGCCGCAATTGGGGTTTTGAGTTCGTGAGTAATGGTTAAAAGAAAATTTTGCTGTTGCTGCTGAAAATTCAATTCTTTGGAAATCGATTTGCGTATTTTATAAAAACCAAAACACAGGATCAATAAAAATACTGCACCTTCACCTATTACCATGCCAACCCGCTTTGATAAAGGGGCATCTTGATTTGGAATGTAGGCGCTTAATTGAATTAATAAATAGCCCCACCACAAAAACTGAACAATGACATATGCACCTAAAAAGTAGAGCCAATATGTTGATTTACTTTTTTTCAAGATTTAAATTGTCCAATTAACATAAATTCTGTTTTTCTGGTTTAAAACAACCGCTCCGAATTTAATATATCAAATGTCCTATTTCAATTAATTTATTTCGTCTATTGCATCATTCCATTTGGCCCAAGGCTCGGATTAGCGGGTGGCAAAGCATTGATATTATTGGCAGGTGGCGGCGTCAATTGATTACTTTTGACAGCCCCCTTGATTAAGCCATGATGTTCGGCCAAAGCGCCCATGTATGTTTTAAGATTCATAAGCTGGCTAGTGTAGTATCCTTGGCTCATAGCAAATTCGTCATTTTCATTTGCTGCACGTTCTAAACCGCTGTAAATTTTCGGTAATATTTTTTTGTAAAGCATTTGAACCGTTCTTTCTAAGTCTTTATTAAAAGCACTTGATTGCATTCCCTTCTCGCCTGAGACGTTTAGGATTGTCGAGCGCATTTTTAATAAGCCATCCACAACGGCAATGAGGTCTTCTGTATTGTCTGAGTTGCCTGCAAAGGAGATTTTGCTATGCTCAAAATAGGCGATAATACTCTTGTAATTATTTAGAATTTTCTGACCTAATTCGGCAGCTTTTTTATCTTTCCCTAGCAGTACATATAACTGAACATATTCGTGTAATATACCTGCGTTCAATGGCCGCATATCTTGACCTTGATACTGAAATTGATTGTGTTCTTTATTGTAATTTAATGAGCCAAAAGGATCGACAGGATTGATATCTCCATAATCCATAACGGTTTCAATTGGCATCAATTTCATGGCTTTATCAAGCACCTTTTCTGCTTCTTTATTACGCCCTAGTAAATAAAGCTGTTCAGCAAGTAATAAAAAGTTGCATCGATATTGTGAGGTGTGGCGCCGCGCATAATAGTCGGTAAGAACATTCTTGCTCGCCATGTTGCCATAAATATAGCGCTCAAGCATGTTTTTTTCCATTTGATTGACATCTATTAAGGCTGGCTCTTGTTTAGTTGGTGTAAGCGCATAAGCCATCCCCACTTGTTTTATGTATCCAGCACTCAATAATGCTATTGCAAATGCCGACCCTCGGTTACTAGAAAAATAAATCCCACGCTTCCAATCATTATTGGCAACAACGTCCATCATCATGACTTCTTCTCTTGTTAGATACTGATTGCGCTCTGGATCAAATTCAAAAACAACTTCCTTAGATATATTTTCAGCCTTGGTATTTTCATCTAATACACCTGCTTGGATGGCATTTTCTTTATTCACTTTTAAAGAAAATTTCGTTGATGGGAAGAAGCTCAACTTATTTTGCTGATCGGTAATCATATTGGCATCATCCCTAACAAAGGCCATGGCATCACTAAAATCCACTGCAGACCAAATGCGTTCATATTGATCTAATAAATCTTGCAGCGCCTCGGCACTATTTTCTTTAAATTCTACTTGTCCGTTTCTCGCTGCATCAAATAAATTGAATACTTGCTGATATTTTTCTATCGTAGCTTTGACCATATTCATAGAATCTGTCTTGACTAGTTGTGCCTTTAAGCTCTCTGCCTCCGAAGATTTGGCCACGATATTGGCAAAAATTGCAGGTGCTTGTTGGTCAAAATATCTGGCCGCCATTTTGGCCTCTGCTGGATTGTGTTTTAAACGTAAATCCAATACCTTTTTAATTACCGTTTCTGACGGATTTTGAGAAAAAAGTTGCAACAAAGGCATGAAATAAATTTGGTCCGTATTTCCGGCATACATTAAAATTTGATCCTCTCTAAACTTGATAGGCAATGGGTCAGATTCATAAGTTTTCAACTTCATTTGATTGGTATACCAATCAGTACCCATCAGTGATAAATTACAAACGCGCACGTCTGTGCGTTTGCCCTCCACTTCTTGAAGGTACCACAACGGGAAGGTGTCATTATCGCCGTTGGTAAAAAGAATGCCATTTTTTCCACAAGATTCAAGATAGTTGTGCGCAAGGTCTCTAGCACTGGTTTTCCCACTACGGTCGTGATCATCCCAGTTTTGAACTCCCATAATTACAGGAATAATTAGTCCTAAACCAGTAGAAATTCCGGCACGGATTTTTCCATCCTGAACCTTTAAAAATGTTTTTAGCATGTCATAAAGGGCATACACGCCAATACCAATCCACATGGCAAAGAAATAGAATGAACCAGAGTATGCATAATCTCGTTCGCGTGGTTCATAAGGCTTTTGGTTGAGATAAACCACAATAGCCAAGCCAGTAAAAATAAAGGCAAGTGTTATAATGAAGGCGTCTTTTGGTGTTTTGCGGTAATGAAAAACTAAACCAATTAAGGCCAAAATCAAGGGCAACATAAAATACGTGTTGTGCGCAGGATTTTGCGTCGTAAAATAGGGTGCATGGGCTTGACTACCCAAACGCATTTCATCTAAAAATGAGATTCCAGAAATCCAATTGCCATGCATGTTGTCGCCATGCCCTTGTAAATCGTTTTGCCGTCCTGCAAAATTCCACATGAAGTATCTTAAATACATCCAATTTACTTGGTAGCGAAAAAAGTATTTTAGGTTTTCTCCAAATGTAGGAAGTCGTTTTCCATCTCGGCCAAGCTCCGTATTGGTGCCATCATCAGCGTCATATCCAGACCATTTGGCATAAAGTTGTTTATGAAGCCCAGCAGAACTGCCGTCACCGTTGTACATGCGAGGAAAAATTGTTGTTTGAGAATAGGTGGCCACTGCATTTTCACGAATACTTGCATTACTCTCGAAGTATTTTTCCTCAATGCTAAAAGCACCCTTGTTCTTTACAATCCAATCTTGTGCTTCCTTTTCTGTCGCAAACGCTTTGATATCTACGTCGTTTTCAGAAACTACAAATCGCCGCAAAAAATAAGGTGAAAGATCGCCCCACTCAGAGCGATCTAAAATTTTAGGGCCTTCTTGAGTCATTTCTTCGCCGTTTCTGTAGGAATTCCAATATGGGCCAGAAAAAATAGGGGCGGATCCATACTGTTCACGCTTGAGATAGGAGTGTAGCGTCACTAGATTTTCGGGGTCATTTTCGTCAAGTGGCGTGTTGGCATTTGAGCGAATTACAATTACTGCAAAAGAGCCATATCCAATTAAGAGCATGACCAAGCCCATCATGGCATTGTACATAATTGTCTTACCCGTCTTGTATGCATAGCGAATAAGATAAAGACATACAGCCACCAATAATATAAAGAAAATAATGGTGCCACTATAAAATGGAAGGCCCATATTAGCAAAAGAAACCTCAAAACTCGATGCCAAGGCAATACTTCCAGGAATCACACCTTCTTGAATAAAACCTAAAGCAATAATAGAAATTAATCCAGTTAGAATGATGCCTTTGGCGTTGACTTGCTCTCTTGTGCGAAAATAGATCATGTAACCAATGGCAGGCACCACCAAGATGCCGAGTAAGTGAACCCCAATTGCCAATCCCAAAAGAAAGAAAATAAGCAAAAGCCATCTATTGGGCCGCAAATCTGATAATCTAGCACCCAAATTGACTTGCTCCATTTCCTCATCCCATTTTAAGATGGCCCAAAAAATAACTGCTGTAAATAAAGAAGCCATAGCGTAAACCTCGCCTTCAACAGCCGAAAACCAAAATGAATCAGAAAAGGTGTAAGCAAGAGAGCCGATTGCCGCTGCGCTAAATATGGCAAATTGGTTGGAAGATGTTATTGTTTCACCTTGTTTTAATACTATCTTTTTTAAGAGTAAGGTCAAGGACCAAAACATAAAAAGAATGGTCAATGAACTAGAGAGCGCAGAAAGTGCATTGATATAAACAGCAACATTTTCTGGTGCGGCAAAAAATGAAAATAAGCGGCCTAGCACCATAAATAAAGGTGCTCCAGGCGGATGACCAACCTCGAGCTTGTAGGCAGCCGTTATATATTCTCCACAGTCCCAAAGACTTGCAGTAGATTCTATAGTCATTAGATAGACAACTGAGGCAATGGCAAATACCATCCAACCCAAGTAAGTGTTCCATTTAGAGTATGTCATGAGTGCTGTGTAAATTAATTTTAAGTACTGCGAATTTAAGAATAATCGAGTTAAAAATTTTTCAATGCTCAATTTGGCGAGAAGAAAAAACTTATTAAATTTGCACTCGCATTGAAAAGTGTGTTGAATTGGCCCATGGTGTAACTGGCAACACGTCTGATTTTGGTTCAGAAGAGTCTAGGTTCGAGCCCTAGTGGGCCAACAAAAAGCTTCCGTTAACGGAAGCTTTTTTTATTTAGTTAATTTTGCTCAAAAACCAATCGATGAAAGACAAACGCACTGAGTTGTCAGATTTAGGCGAATTTGGCCTTATAGAACATCTTACCAAAGACATTGAACTTACGCACCCTGAATCAATATGTGGTATTGGAGACGATGCTGCTGTTGTAGAAATTGGAAACGGACTTTGTCAAGTTGTAAGCACCGATCTTTTGGCAGAAGGTGTTCACTTTGACTTAACCTATATGCCCTTAAAGCATCTTGGATTTAAAGCAGTCGCAATCAATGTTTCTGACATTTGCGCGATGAATGCGCAGCCAAAACAAATTACAGTGGCACTTGCTGTCTCAAATCGATTTTCTGTAGAGGCCTTAGAAGAGTTGTATGAAGGGATCAAAGCAGCTTGTGCAACTTATAAAATTGATTTAATAGGGGGTGACACCACCTCATCTCAAAGTGGATTAACGATTTGCATTACTGCATTGGGGATTGCTAGTAAAAAAGAGTTGTGTTTTCGCTCAGGTGCCAAGGAATATGATTTGCTAGTAGTTTCTGGTGATTTAGGTGGCGCATATATGGGCTTACAAGTTTTGGAGCGTGAAAAGGAAGTTTTTAAGACCAACCCCAATATTCAGCCCGATTTAGATGGCCACGATTATATTCTACAAAGACAACTCAAACCTCAAGCCCGGCTAGACGTCATCGATATGTTAAGGCAGTTAGATGTAAAGCCAACTTCAATGATTGATATTTCTGACGGCTTGGCAAGTGAAATATTACACCTTTGTAAGTCAAGTAAGGTTGGGTGTCATGTTTATGACGACAAAATTCCTATTGATGCGAAAACATCAATGGTTGCCTTGGATTTTAACCTCGATCCGAGTATGTGCGCACTCAATGGCGGAGAAGATTACGAATTGCTTTTTACCGTTGAACAAAAGCACGCTGATATCATTGGGTCAAATCCAAATTTTACCATTATAGGCCACATAACCAATGCCTCTGAAGGGGTCTATTTTATTGATAAAACGGGAGCCGCACACCAATTGCGTGCCCAAGGGTTCAAACATTTTGATTGAATCAATCTATCCGCGGTAAATTAATTTGCACTTGATGCCTGATAGTCAGCGGGTATTGCCCCCTAATATTTTGAATTAATTCATCGGCTTCTTCTTTGGTTCTAAAGTCACCAACCATCAAATTAAAATTTGGGGCTTCAAATCGCAAGTAAGTGTCAATTTTAGGATATACACTTACAAATTTTGATCGAAACTGATCGACAGTATTTTTATCCGAATCAAAACACAATTGGACCCGATAGCCCAACATTTGATTGTTGTTTTTTAATTCGATTCGCTGCTCAATTCTTGGATCTGCGATCCAATTAATTTGGGAGAAAAAAGCATTTGATTGAAGGAAGATAAAAACGAGTACAGCCATCACTTTCATAAGGACAAAGAAAGGTAGAATTTTCTTTTGTTCCAAATGCTTATTTAGAATCATTTTAAATTAACACGCATTGAAGTTTTTTGTCATGAAAATGTCATAAAATGTATTGATTAACATTAATTTTGCGCACGTTAAAAAGTGGTTTATCCACTTGTTTTTAAGAGTGAATTAGTAGTTTTTACATGGAAATATCTAACATTCAGTTGCTTAAGCGCTTTAAATCTTTCGCTTTTGCTGTATTCATCTTCAATTTTACTGTGTTCTCAAATTTTGCTTTGGCCCAAGGAGAAGGTTTATTCAAAGCAAAATGTGCCACATGCCACATGCCACACAAAAATTCTACAGGTCCAAAATTATTTGGTGTTAGAGCTAAGTGGGCCGACGGTGGTGCAAAGGATGGAAGTATTTATCAATGGGTAAACAATTGGCAAACAGCAGCGGCCAATGATCCGTATGCCGCTGAGGTATCAAAGTGGTCGCCAACAGCCATGTCTGCCTTCCCAGATCTCAAAAAAGAAGATATTGATGCCATTTTAGATTGGGTTGATGCACAGCCTGATCCAGCTATGGCTACTGACACAAATGGCGGTGGCAATACTGTAGGATCTATAAGTGCTGCTGATGACCAAGAATCAAATAGTTGGATATGGATCATCATGGGTGTGATCTTTGTTGTAGTTATTTTAGCTGTTGGTGGTGTTCGCCGTCAACTGAGGTTAGCAACAGAGCAAGACGAATCAGAAAAAATGACTTACGGCGAGGAGCTGCGTGCTTTGGCCTGGAAATATCGTCTCCAAGTAGGTTTGGTTTCTTTGGTGGTTGTGATTTCACTTTTTGTAGGACTATTCCAAACCTTATACTCAATTAACGTAATGGAAGGCTACCAGCCCTCACAGCCCATTGCCTTTCCTCACAGTCAGCATGCGGGCATTAACGGAATAGACTGTAAGTATTGTCATAACACCGTTACTAAATCAAAATCTGCTTCTATACCTTCTGTAAATGTTTGTATGAATTGCCATAAGCAGATTGACGGTGAAGGAAAACCTTTTGCCAATGAAATTAAAAAAATATATGCTGCTGCCGGATGGGATAAAGCTGCAATGGCATATAACGGTAAAACCAATCCGATCGTTTGGAATAAAGTACACAATTTGCCAGATCATGTTTACTTCAATCACTCACAACACGTGGTAGTGGGTGGCATAGATTGTAAACAATGTCATGGCGATATGACACAAATGCAAGAAACAGCAATGGTTCAACCTGTAGAAGAGCTCAATAAAATTGAGGGTAATATTAAATTAACCCGCAAAACCTTGACCATGGGTTGGTGTATAGAATGTCATAGTAAAAAGGATGTAGCGATAGGCACAGGCAAAAATGCCTACTACGATGAAATCCATCGCCGACTTAAAAAAGATCCTAAATTGTATGCTCAATACCTAAACAATGATGGTAAAATAACCGTCAATGAATTAGGTGGATGGGAATGCGCAAAATGCCACTATTAAATAAAGTAATCACCATACTTGTCGAAATAAGACCATGGAAATGTCAAAAAAATATTGGAAAGGTATAGATGAGCTCAAACAAACACCTGAGTTCATTAAGCACAAAGAACAGGAGTTTGTAAACCAACAAACTGTTGAAGAATTTCTTGCTGATGAAAATCTTGCCGAGTCTTCAACGGCACGTCGCGATTTTCTTAAATTTTTAGGATTTTCTGTCGCTGCCGCCACACTTGCTGCATGTGAAGCCCCTGTTACCAAAGTTGTTCCTTATGGGGTAAAACCAGAAAATGTCACGCCAGGTATGCCGACTTGGTATGCAAGCACCTATTATGACGGTTCGTCTTATGCAAGCATCATGGTTAAAACGCGAGAAGGCCGGCCAATTTTCATTAAAGGGAACAAAGACTTTGGTTTTACCAAAGGTGGTACTAATCCACAAATCATTGCTTCTGTCTTGGGTCTTTACGACTCCGCTCGTTTGGCTCATCCATTAGCAAAAGGACAAAAAGCTTCTTGGTCAACTGTAGACGCCGGCATCGCTGCTGCAATTGCAGGTGCCAAAAAAGTGACCTTACTTTCCAACACCATTATTTCACCCTCTTTGAAGCGAGCAATTTCCCAAATGGCTTCAAATATGAATGGTGAAGGGGGTGTAAAATTTGAACACATTCAATACGATGCAATTTCATATGCTGCCATGCGCGAAGCAAACCTTTTAAATTTTGGTTCGAGAATTATCCCAAGCTATGATTTTTCAAAAGCCAAAACAATTGTAAGTATTGGCGCTGATTTCTTGAGCACTTGGCTTTTACCTACTGAGTTTGCTGTTCAATATGGATCGCGACGCAATCCTGAGGCAGATTGGATGTCTAAGCATTATCATTTTGAGTCAGTGCTTACGGTAACTGGTTCGAATGCAGATGCTCGTGGTATGATTAAGCCATCAGAAGAGGCAGATGTGCTCAATTATATGATTAAAAGAATGAACGGTGAAGCAGCTACTGCGGGCTCTTGGAAAGATGTTGCAGAAAGAGCTATTTCAGCACTTAAAGTGTCTAAAGGTGAATCGATTGTCGTTGCGGGCTCAAATAATATTGGCATCCAGCAATTGGCTAATCAACTCAACAATTTGTTGGGGGCTTATGGCACAACCCTAGACCTAAATAATACAATTGAATTGCACCAATCCGAAGATGCAAAAACCCAAACCTTGGCTTCAAATGTGGCTGCAGGAAATGGGCCTGATGTTTTGATCATGATGGGTGTAAATCCAGTTTACTCCTTGCCAAACGGAGCTGCATTTGCCAAGGGTTTAAGCAAAATTGGCACAACCATTGCTATATCTGGCTTTGAAGATGAAACAGCTAGTTTGTGTACTTATGTATGTCCAGAACACCATCAGCTTGAAAATTGGGCGGATTATCGTGCAAAAACAAATGAATATGCAATAGGCCAGCCGACAATTCGGCCACTTCATAACACTTCAAGTGCGTTAGAATCATTATTGGTTTGGAATGGCACTGCCCAAAGGGGAGGTGCTGATTCTGCGGTTGCCTATGATTATATAAAAGCCACTTTTGCTGCCATGAATCCGAGTGGAGATTTTAATTACCTTACTCACAATAGTTGTACAACTTTGGATATTGAGTCAAATGCCTTGGCTTTTTCGGCAGCACCGATTAAACAATTACCAAAGTCCGCAGACACTGAAGTTGTGTTTTATCAAAAATCTGCAATAGGAAATGGTCAATTTGCAAATAATCCGTGGTTACAGGAGATGCCAGATCCGGTTACAAAAGTAACTTGGGATAATTACATCACTATGAATCCTGTCGAGATGGAAGGCACTTATGCTACCACCTATGATCAAGAACACGGCCTTAATTTAGCTACGGTATCAGTAAACGGAAAATCACTTACCCTTCCGGTGTATCCACTTCCAGGTCAAGCCCCAAAAACGATTGGAATTGCCTTGGGTTACGGCCGAGGGGCAAATGGAGAGAAAATTGGGAAAGCTGCATTCCAGACAAAAGAATATGGAGGGCACGCTAAAACTGAGGATGGAAAACTTACGCCGATTGGTGCAAATGTTTTTGGATTGGTATCCACTGGCGCAACATTCCTTTACAGCGCAGCAGCAAAAATCACACCGACGGAAGGCACCTATCCAATTGCTGCAACTCAGATTCATCATACTGTAATGGGTCGAGATTCTATTGTTCGCGAAACAACGCTTTCCATTTTTAAAAATCACGATAAAGATGCTTTCAATGAAGGTCATAAACTTCAAAAACTTGACAAACATGGAGAACATGTTGAAGCGCCAGTTTCAGAATTTGATCTTTGGGCAGCACACCCTGTTGAGAAAATCGGTCATCGATGGGGGATTTCAATAGATTTATCCTCTTGTATTGGATGTGGTTCGTGTTTGATTGCCTGCCAGTCTGAGAATAATGTTCCAGTTGTTGGGAAAGATGAGGTGCGTCGAGGTCGTGAAATGCATTGGTTGCGAATAGACCGTTATTTTGCCTCTGATGAAGAAGCCGCAGTAGGCGTTAAAAAAGACAAGGAGAATTTTAACTATGATAATGCAGAAAAGGCGGCACTTAATCCATCTGTGGTTCACATGCCTTTAATGTGTCATCATTGTAATCATGCGCCATGTGAAACGGTTTGCCCTGTCGCAGCAACAACCCACTCAAATGAGGGGTTAAACCAAATGACTTACAATCGTTGTATTGGTACACGATATTGCGCAAATAACTGCCCATATAAAGTGCGTCGATTCAATTGGTTTAATTATCCCTCATATAAAAAGTTCACCGAAATTAATCCAGCTCAAGACGATCTAGGACGTATGGTACTCAATCCAGATGTTACAGTAAGAACGCGTGGGGTTATGGAAAAATGTTCACTTTGTGTTCAAAGAATTCAAGCCACTAAATTGGTAGCGAAGAAAGAGGCACGTACTGTCAATGATGGAGATTTAACTACAGCGTGTTCAGATGCTTGTCCTACGGAGGCAATCGTTGTAGGAGATTGGAATGATCTCAAATCAATGATTCGTGAAAAATCAGAAAGTACTAGGGCTTACCAAGCACTTGAAGAAGTTGGTGTTAAGCCTAATGTTTGGTATCAGGTGAAGGTGCGCAACGAAGAGAATGCCGTGCTCGAACACATTAAGGTATCAGCACATCAACAACATTAATTAATATTCAACTAAAACACTGCAATGCAAAAGGAAGCAGCAATCAGAGAGCCCCTCATATTAGGTCACAAGACCTACCATGACGTCACAGAAGATGTTTGTCGACCAATTGAAGACAAAGCACCTAAAATGTGGTACATCCTATTTGGAATCGCCTTAGTAATTGGTCTTTATGGCGTAGGTAGTATAATGTATTTACTCGGCACGGGAGTGGGTGTTTGGGGCTTGAACAAAACAATTGGCTGGGCCTGGGACATCACCAACTTTGTATGGTGGGTAGGTATTGGTCATGCCGGCACCCTCATTTCAGCAGTATTGTTATTGTTCCGTCAGAAATGGCGTATGGCAATTAACCGATCGGCTGAAGCAATGACAATTTTTGCCGTATTTATGGCAGGCACCTTTCCGCTAATTCACATGGGACGCTTGTGGGTAGGATACTGGGTAATGCCCATTCCAAATCAATTTGGGTCTTTATGGGTGAACTTTAATTCTCCTTTACTTTGGGATGTATTTGCTATTTCGACTTACTTATCTGTTTCTCTAGTATTCTGGTACATAGGATTAATACCAGATTTCGCAACAATCCGTGATAGGGCTAAAAAACCTTTGTCCAAAAAAATGTATAGTATACTTTCATTTGGATGGTCTGGCCGTGCAAAGCATTGGAATCGTTTTGAATTGGTTTCTTTAGTTTTGGCGGGCTTAGCTACACCACTCGTATTCTCTGTACACTCCATTGTATCCTTTGACTTTGCTACATCTGTTATTCCGGGTTGGCACACCACTATTTTCCCTCCATATTTTGTGGCAGGAGCAGTATTTTCAGGTTTTGCAATGGTACAAACCCTTTTATTGGTTATGCGAAAAGCCATGGCCTTGGAAGCTTACATTCATACCAAACATGTTGAATACATGAATATTGTCATCATGGTAACTGGTTCAATTGTGGGTACAGCCTATATTACAGAACTATTTATTTCATGGTATTCTGGAGTAGAATATGAGTCTTATGCCTTTCTTAATAGAGCCACAGGACCTTATTGGTGGGCATATTGGTCAATGATGACATGTAATGTAATCTCACCACAGCTCATGTGGATTCGTCGTTTGAGAAGAAGTTTATTATTTACTTTCTTTATTTCAATAGTTGTAAACATAGGTATGTGGTTTGAGCGCTACGTAATTATCGTTACCTCAATACACCGAGATTATGTGCCAGCTGCTTGGAGTATGCATTTCCCTAGTCATATTGATATCGCCGTATACATCGGTACAATTGGCTTGTTCTTTGTGTTCTTCTTATTATTCGCGCGGTTCTTTCCTGTTCTAGCGCTCAATGAAGTGAAATCTATATTGAAGGGTTCAGGGCAGTCTTATAAAGAGTCTCCAGATTATCATAAACATCATTAAGTAAATGCTATGTCAGACAAAGTTCTATATGTAATGTACGACGATGATCATGTGCTAAAAGATAGCGCAAAAAAACTCGTCGAAAAAGGAGTAAAAATAACAGAGGTTTTTTCTCCATTCCCTATACATGGTATTGATCCAATTATTGGTGTTAAAAATACACGACTAGGAATCATGGCCTTTTTGTATGGTCTAACGGGCTTAACACTTGCAACAATTGGTATGCGATTTTTTATGGTAACCGATTGGCCTATGAATATTGGTGGAAAACCGAATTTTTCATATTTAGAAAATATCTTGGCCTTTGTGCCCATAAGTTTTGAGTTTACTGTAATGTGCGCCGCACACGGAATGGCGATCACGTATTTACTTCGAAACAAAACACTTCCTGGCATGCCCGCTCAAAATCCTGATCCGCGCACAACGGACGATAAATTTGTGATGGAAATACGCTTGAGTGAGAATAACAAAATTTCCGAGAAAGAACTCGACAAAATGTTGCAAGAAGTAGGATATTTAGAGTTGGATAAAAAAGAAATTAAATAAGTTCAGGGTCTTATGAAAAAAATAATATACACAACACTTAGTGGAGCAATCTTAAGCCTTTCATTGCTTCTGAACTCATGTGTTTCCAATGCAGACAGCCCAGGATTAGAATATGCACCTGATATGTATCGGACGCCGGGCATAGAAACCTATGTAGATTATGGGGAGGTTCGAGGCCGAGAAAACAAACAATGGAAAGGTCGTTTATCAGCTCTGACGCCACCGCGCAACACGGTGCCATACTATGGAACAGATTCGTCAGAAGTTATGCTCATGTTGCCTTATTTTCGCAAGCCAAATGTGGCTTTTCGCCAAACACATGGTTTATATGGTTGGGATTACTCAACTGCAGATGAATATACTTTAGCTGTCAATGACAAAAACCCAATTACTTTAGATAAAGATAACGCCGAGACTTATATTTCTAAGGGCAAGGAACTGTTTACTGCTATGTGTCAGCATTGCCATGGAGAGAAAGGTGATGGTCAGGGCCCAATGGTTGTGTCAAAAGCTTATTCTGGAGTTCCTAATTATGTGGGCTTAGCTGCAACTGAGGGGCAGATGTTTTATTCCATTTACTATGGTAAAGGCATGATGGGTTCACATGGTTCTATTTTGAACAAAAAAGAAATTTGGAGCATTATACATTATATACGTCGTATACAGGATGCCAATTATGGTAAGTTTGATGCCAACGGCGCAGCAGTTTCAACTTTGGTTTCTGACACTACTAACGCGAATTAATCAAGACGAGCAATGGAATTTCAAATAACTAAAAAAGCAAAAAATGTAGCATTCGGACTCATGGGTCTGGGCACATTGCTAACTATTATCGGTGTGGTACTTTCTGCATCTGATCATCATTTCTTTACGCGTTTGATGGCCTCGGGCTTGATCAGTGGCTTCTTTTTCTTTGCTTTGGGCTTGGGCGCATTGTTTTTCCTTGCGCTTAAATACGCAACAGAATCTGGATGGTATGCAGCAATTAAGCGTGTAATTGAGGCAGTAGCTGGGTTCTTACCTATAGGTATGATCGTTTTAGGCTTAGTTTTGTTAGTGATTACAATAAACGATGGCGCACACATTTATTCTTGGATGGACCCAAAAGTAAAAGCTCACGACGAATTAGTGCGTCATAAAGCAGCTTACCTAAACCCAATATTCTTTTGGATTCGCACCATAGTTTATTTTACAACTTATTTCTTATTTTGGAGAGGATTCAAAAAGCGATCATTAGAAGAGGATAGCGTTGGAGGCACAGCATTGCACTTCAAAAATTATAAAAGAGGAGCCTTATTTTTAGTATTCTTTGCAGTATTTAGCTCAACTTCTGCTTGGGATTGGATCATGTCGATCGATGTGCATTGGTTTTCTACCCTTTTTGGTTGGTATACATTTGCCGGTATGTGGTGCTCAACGATGGTAGTTTTGGTTCTGACCACATTATATCTTAAAAAATTAGGTCACCTTTCAAACGTCAACAACTCTCACATTCACGATTTAGGTAAATGGACTTTTGCCACATCTTTCTTATGGTCATATTTATGGTTTTCACAATTTATGTTGATTTGGTATGCAAATATCGGGGAAGAAGTAGTGTATTTTCAAACAAGAATTGCTGAATTTAAATTATTATATTTTGGCATGTTCATCATTAATTTTGCATTCCCAATGTTGATTTTGATGTCGCGCGACGCTAAACGAAACGCGGGAATTCTTGTTTTTGTTGGCTTAACCATTCTAATGGGCCATTGGCTAGATGTCTACATTATGGTATCAGCAGGTTCGTTAGGGGCAAATGCCAAGTTGGGTGCTTTAGAAATCGGAATGGCCTTGCTTATGGCAGGAACTTTTATATATGTCGTTTTGCGCAATTTAAGTAAAGCGCCATTGACACCTGTTAATCACCCATTCTTAGATGAAAGTAATCACCACGAAATTTAATTTGAAGACAATATAAAAAGTCATGGAAAATAAATTAATCATTTTAATTGTCATTGTTTTAGGTGTAATTGCGGTTGCACAATTGGCTAGGATTTACGAAATATCTGCCAAATTACGTAAGCGTCAGGAAAACGAAATATCTAGTCGAGATAACAATTTAAATGGCCGTTTAATGTTTGGCTTTATGCTGTTCATGTTCGGCTGGTTCATTTACCTTATGTATGCTTATGGTTGGACGGGCAGAGGGCCGGCAGCTTCGGATGAAGGAAATGAAATGGATTGGCTCTTCAATTTAAATTTGGTGATTATCATTGTGATTTTCTTTTTTACGAATTTCCTCCTATTTTATTTTACATGGAAATATGTAAAGAAACCTGGTGTGCCCGCTTTTTATTATCCGCACAATAATAAGTTAGAAATGCTCTGGACAGTTGTTCCAGCGATAGTTTTAGCGGTAATTATTATACTAGGTTTGCAGACTTGGAGCCATTTGACAGGTCCAACTAAACCTGAAGCTGAAAAAATAGAGTTATTCTCTAAACAATTTGATTGGACTGCCCGATATGCTGGAGCAGACAATACACTGGGCCTCTATGATTATAAATTAACGCTAGACAACAACGAGTTAGCGCTCTTGACAACCAATACCATTGATTCGTCTTTGAATTATATGTTGAACGGGCCGTCGGGCATACGGATTTTACAAAATTTAATCAACAATAGAGATACTGTTTTTAGTGACTCAACACTTAATGTAATTAGAGCTGATTTATCTAGAAAAGAAAGGACTTATCGATTTTTGACACAAATGAAACAAAATCATAACGCTAAACTTGATGCTAACGCTTGGGACGATATCATTCAAAAAGACACCCTATACTTGTGTAAAGGTCAGGAATATGAAGTAGCATTGCGTGCTAAGGATGTCATTCACTCTGCGTATTTCCCTCACTTTCGCGCACAAATGAATGCTGTTCCCGGTATGGCTACTCGCTTGAAATTCACACCCAACATGACCACAACAGAAATGCGTCGAGAAAAAAATGACGAAAATTTCAATTACATATTGATGTGTAATAAAATTTGTGGTGGCGCGCATTATAAAATGAAAATGATTGTGGTTGTCCTAGATAAACCCGCCTATAAAAAATGGATGGATGCCAAGAAAAAGGCAACCTTTAAAGATCAGTATTTTCCTGTTGCTGCAGTTACCCCTGCAGAAGCAACAGACACAACAATGAATTAATTTTTTAGAAACGATAAATAACAAAATAATGGCTTCACACGACGCACAGGCACACGGACATCATGATGAACACCATCATCATGAGGAGCATTTTATCTCTAAATACATCTTTTCTCAAGACCATAAAATGATTGGCAAGCAATTCTTAATGACTGCTGTCTTTATGGGTCTAGTTGCAATGATGTTATCGATCATGTTTAGAATACAATTGGCTTGGCCAGGAGAAAGTTCAGATTTCTTATCTTTTTTCCTTGGCGAAAAATGGGCGCCTAATGGTGTCCTCAAAGAAGATATGTATTTAGGCTTGGTCACCATTCACGGAACCATTATGGTATTCTTCCTTCTTACAGGAGGTTTGTCGGGAACGTTTTCTAACATTTTGATTCCTCTTCAATTAGGCGCTCGTGATATGGCTTCAGGTTTTTTAAATATGCTTTCATACTGGTTTTTTGCACTTTCATCGTTGCTAATGATTGTATCATTATTTGTTGAGTCAGGGCCCGCTATGGCCGGCTGGACAGTCTATCCACCGCTATCTGCGTTGCCACAGGCAGTTTCAGGTTCAGGCTTTGGAATGACACTTTGGTTGGTTTCGATGGCCATTTTCATTGCCTCATCATTGCTCGGTTCGTTGAATTACATCGTTACGATCATCAACCTTAGAACCAAAGGAATGAAAATGACGCGTATGCCATTAACAATTTGGGCGTTCTTTGTAACGGCAGTTTTAGGTGTTTTATCGTTTCCTGTTCTTTTATCTGCAGCACTCCTTTTAATTATGGATCGCCTTATGGGAACTTCATTTTATTTATCTGACATTATTGTTGGGGGTGAAATGCTAACCAATCACGGTGGTTCTCCTATTCTTTATCAGCATTTGTTCTGGTTCTTGGGTCACCCTGAGGTATATATTGTATTATTACCTGCCTTGGGATTATCGTCGGAAATCATTGCGACCAATTCTAGAAAACCAATCTTTGGATACAAGGCAATGATTGGCTCAATCCTTGCAATTGGATTTTTATCCTTTATTGTTTGGGGGCATCACATGTTCGTAACAGGAATGAATCCATTTCTGGGTAGCGTCTTTGTATTTACCACACTTTTGATTGCCATTCCATCGGCCGTTAAAGTATTTAATTATTTAACAACCTTGTGGAAAGGTTCCTTGGTATTGACTCCTGCCATGCTATTTGCTATAGGCTTGGTTTCTACTTTTATTACTGGTGGCGTAACTGGAATTATTTTGGCAGATTCAGCCCTTGACATTATGTTGCACGATACTTATTTCGTTGTAGCGCACTTTCACATTGTTATGGGGATGTCTGCTGTATTTGGTATGTTTGGGGGTATTTACCATTGGTTCCCAAAAATGTTTGGCAAGATGCTCAATACTAGATTGGGATATGCACATTTCTGGATTACATTAGTTGGCGCCTATGGAGTTTTCTTCCCAATGCACTTTGTAGGATTGGCTGGTGCGCCGCGTCGTTATTATGATTACTCTGCTTACGGAGAATTTGATAACAATTCATTAAATCTGATGGTTGATTTAAACGAAATCATAACTGTTTTTGCTATCATTGCAGCCCTAGGTCAGTTAATTTTCTTGTTCAATTTTTTCTACTCGATTTTTAGAGGCCCTAAATCACCGCAAAATCCATGGTCTTCAACAACCTTAGAGTGGACCACTCCTGTAGAACATATTCATGGAAATTGGCCAGGTGAATTGCCAACAGTACACCGTTGGCCTTATGACTATTCTGTCCCAGGTGAAGAGAGTGATTTTATTACTCAAGTAACACCACTAAAAGAAGGTGAGCAGTCACATTAGATAATTTTGTATTTCAAAAAAAGGCCCTAGCATTAGGGCCTTTTTTATTGAATGAATTTTTCTAAACTATGCAAATCACTTAGCTGATTCTAATTGTTGTGAAATATTTTCCAGCTCCTTGTAAAAATCTTCTCCAAAAGCTCTGATTAATGGCGCTTTTAAAAATTTAAAAACGGGCATATTCAATTTTTCTCCACAAGCGCAAGCTGGTTGGCAAATTGTCCATTGCTCATAATTAAGGGCGGTGTAATTATTGAATTGTTTAGTGCGAATAGGATACAAGTGGCACGAAATGGGTTTGATAAAATCAATTTTATTCTCGCGTTGCGCTTTTTCAATAGCACATTTGGCAATATTAGCTTCATCAAAGTAGACAAAAGCACATTCTTTATTATCTACTAAGGTTGTTTGGGCCTCAAAATCCTCATCCAATGAGGCTACACCATTAGTTTTTATTGCCTCGACTCCCTCTTTTCGCATGTAGGGCTTAATGTATTCAAGATTTTTTTCAATCAAAGAAACTTCACTTTGAGTAAGCGGTGCGCCTTGATCTCCTTCAACACAGCATGCTCCTTTGCAGGCATTAAGATCGCATACAAATTTTCTTTCGAAGATTTGAGTGGAAATAATTTTATCTTCAATTTCGACTAACATAATACAAAGATACATTATGATTTTGTGGATTAATTTAAATGCCGTATATTTGCAACACATTTGATTAATGATAAAACGAGGGGACGCAAGTCCCCTCTTTTTTTCGATAACAATACTATGTTAGATAAGAAACTTATAGAATCATTAATTGCCGAAAGAATAGACGAACTCAATAATGGTCTATACCTTGTCGATTTGCGCATTTCACCCACAAATGTGATTCATGTTGAATTGGATAAACTAAAGGGCGGAGTAAGTGTGCATGATTGTGTTTCTGTTTCTAGAAATATAGAACACAATTTGGACAGAGAAAAAGCTGACTTTGAATTACACGTTTCTTCTGCAGGTCTAGATAAGCCAATCAGGCATATCAACCAGTTTGCTAAGAATGTTGGACGTAGTTTTAAAGTGCAGTCATTACAAGGAGATAATTTTGAAGCTGAACTTGTAAAAATGGCCGATGACAATCTAATTTTTAAAAAACGCGAGCAAAAACGCGAAGAAAATAAAAAGAAAAAAGTTTGGGTAGAAGAAATAATTGAACTACCCTTCAACCAAGTAAAAGATGCAAAAATTGTAATTTCATTTAAATAATACCCATGAATAGTTTGGAACTTGTTGACTCATTTTCAGAGTTTAAAGAACTTAAAAATATTGATAAGCAAACAATGCAGCATGTGCTAGAAGATGTATTTCGTGCCATGCTCAAAAAGAAATTCAATACTGATGAACATATAGACATCGTTGTCAACATTGATAAGGGTGACGTACAAATCTTTTTAAATAAAGAAATTGTAGATGATGGTGAAGTAGAGGATTCAAATACAGAAATAGCTTATTCAGATGCCATTAAAATTGAACCTGACTTTGAAATAGGTGAGGAGGTAACTGAAGAATTTAAATTTGAGGATTTTGGTCGTCGCAATGTACTTGCATTGCGTCAAAACCTTATTTCTCGAATTATGGAGCTTGAAAAAGACCAACTTTATAACAAATATAAAGAGCGAATTGGTGAAATTGTAACTGGTGAGGTATATCAAGTTTGGAAAAAAGAAATCCTTATAATGGATGACGACAGCAACGAACTAATACTTCCAAAGAGCGAGCAAATCCCATCTGATTTCTTTAAAAAAGGTGAGTCTGTTCGTGCAGTGGTTGCTAAAGTGGACATGCGCAATAGCACCCCAGTTATTATTCTTTCACGCACTGCTCCTGAGTTTTTGGAGCGTTTGTTTGAGTTAGAGGTTCCGGAGGTGTTTGATGGCCTTATTACGATTAAGAATATTGTCCGTGAACCAGGAGAACGTGCAAAAGTAGCTGTAGAATCTTACGATGACCGCATTGATCCTGTAGGCGCTTGTGTTGGAATGAAAGGATCTCGTATTCATGGAATTGTTAGAGAATTGCGCAATGAAAACATTGACGTAATTAATTTTACTAGTAATCAGCAATTACTCATCCAGCGCGCATTATCACCTGCTAAGATTACTTCCATGGAAATTTTAGATGATGAAAAACGCGTCAAAGTATTTTTAAAACCCGATCAAGTGTCTTTGGCCATTGGTAAAGGGGGTAATAATATAAAACTTGCTGGAAAACTTTGTGGTTACGAGATTGATGTTTATCGCGATGGCGAAGTCGATATTGAGGATGTTGATTTAGAAGAATTTGCCGATGAAATCGATGGTTGGATAATCGATGAGCTCAAAGCAATTGGTTGTGATACGGCCAAGGCTGTTCTTGAGATCAGCATTGATGATTTAGTAGCACGTACAGACCTCGAAAAAGAAACCATTGAAGAAGTATTCCGTATTTTAAAAGCGGAATTTGAATAACTTTAAAATATTAAGGAGCGCAAAAGTAAATTATGGCGGGAAAACCGATTCGTTTAGGAAAAGCAGCAGGAGAATTGAATGTAGGAATACCAACTATTGTTGAATTCTTGGGTTCAAAAGGGATAGTCATTGATCCGACACCAAACTCACGTTTGGATCAAGAGCACTATGATATTTTATGTCAAGAGTTTGCCGCAGACCAAAGTATGAAAGAGCAGTCTAAAGCTGTTTTAAGAAGAGAGAAGCGTGAATCTTTATCTCTAAAAGATAAAACTGTTGATGAGCCTAATGATGCGCAGGCAGTCGAGGAAGACGATGATGAAGAAATTAATTTAGAAGAAATTAAACGTCAGGTTCTTAACGAGACTTCACCAACAGACCTCTCCTCAGACTCAAGTGATACTAAATCAGAAATTCAATCTAAAAGTGTAGAGACAAAAATTAATGTTGTCGGTAAAATCAATTTAGAGGCCATTAATCAACGCACTCGACCTGAAAAAGCCAAGGACAGCAATAAAGCTAAAGACAATGCTTCGACTCACCAAGAGAAAGCAAAACCTGAAAGTCCTACTACCTCATCTGATAAATCCGATGTGGAAGCAACTTTAGAGAGTCCGGCACCAATTGAAACAATTCGCGTGTCTAGACAATCCCTATCAGGGCCAACGGTGCTTGGTAAAATTGAATTACCGACAGAAAGGCCTCGAACACCAGTTGCCTCATCTTCAGACGATGCCAATTCAAAGCGCAAACGCAAACGCATCAAGAAAGTAGATCCGAGCAATACCAATAATGCCAATAATAAGCCTAAAATAGAAAAGGCTGAAATTTCCGACCAGGATATTCAAAAAGAGATCAAAGAAACGCTTGCAAGACTTTCTAATCAAGGAGGTAAATCGAAAGCTTCAAAAAATCGTCGTCAAAAACGAGATATAAATGCTCAGCGCCGTCAAGAAGAGATGGCAATGGCCGAACTCGAAGAAAAAACACTAAAACTTACCGAATTCGTTACCGTTTCTGAGCTTGCTTCTATGATGAATATTCAGCCAACCCAAGTTATTTCTGTTTGTATGTCATTGGGTATTTTTGCTTCGATCAATCAACGCCTTGATGCAGAAACTATTCAAATTGTAGCAGATGAGTTTGGATTTGATACTGAATTCATCAGTGCAGAATTACAGGATGCTATTTCGGTGGTTGAAGATCAGCCCGAAGAATTAATTGCACGCCCGCCAATCATTACTGTTATGGGCCACGTGGATCATGGTAAAACTTCCTTGCTCGACCGCATCCGAAATGCGAATGTTACTGAAGGTGAAGCAGGCGGTATTACCCAACATATTGGTGCTTATTCTGTTACCTTAAAGGATGGTCGTAAAATGACCTTTTTAGATACGCCTGGTCACGAAGCCTTCACTGCGATGCGCGCAAGAGGAGCCCAAGTAACAGATGTTGCGATAATTATTGTAGCTGCTGACGATGATGTAATGCCTCAAACAAAGGAGGCGATTTCTCATGCACAAGCCGCAAATGTACCAATGATTTTTGCCATCAATAAAATTGATAAGCCCGGTGCTAATGCAGATAAAATTCGCGAACAGTTATCAGCCATGAATATTCTTGTAGAAGATTGGGGTGGCAAATACCAAGTTCAAGAAATTTCTGCAAAACAGAATTTGAATATAGATGCCTTGCTAGATAAAGTTTTACTCGAAGCGGAATTACTTGATCTTAAAGCCAACCCAAATAAAAATGCAATTGGAACAGTTATCGAGTCTTCTTTAGATAAAGGGAAAGGATATGTGACAAACATGCTCGTTGAGGCAGGCACCATGCGCATTGGTGATGTTATTTTAGTGGGCCGCTATTATGGCCGTGTACGCGCTATGCAAGATGAACACGGAATAGCATTAAAAGAGGCTGGTCCTGCGCAACCTGTTGCAGTTCTCGGAATCAATGGCGCCCCTAGTGCAGGCGATAATTTCAACGTTTTGGACGATGAAAAAGAAGCAAAATCAATTGCTCAAAAAAGAGAGCAGTTATATCGAGAACAAGGTTTGCGCACAACAAAACATATTACCCTCGATGAAATTGGTCGTCGTTTAGCCATTGGTGATTTTAAAGAATTGAATATTATCGTTAAAGGTGATGTAGATGGTTCAATTGAAGCCCTTTCTGATTCACTTTTAAACCTTTCTACTGAAGAAATCCAAGTTAACATCGTATTAAAAGGTGTTGGCGCAATCACTGAGGCAGATGTCAACCTTGCTTCAGCCTCTGACGCAATTATTGTCGGTTTCCAAGTAAGACCTACATTGCCAGCACGTAAATTGGCTGAAAGCGAACAAATCGATATCAGGATGTATTCGGTAATTTATAAGGCCATTGAAGAAATAAAAGCAGCAATGGAAGGGATGCTTTCACCTGACATTGAAGAAAAAGTTACTGGATCTGCTGAGGTAAGAGAAGCTTTCGAGATTACTAAGGTTGGAACAATAGCAGGTTGTTACGTACTTGATGGAATCATTAAAAGGACTTCTAAGGTACGCCTTATCCGCGATGGTATTGTTGTTCATTCTGGCAATCTTGGTTCATTGAAGCGATTTAAAGACGATGTCAAAGAAGTCAAGAATAATTATGAATGTGGTTTAAACATAGATAATTTCAACGACATTCAAATTGGCGATATTATTGAAGCATACGAGGAGGTTGAAGTAGCAAGAAAATTATAGAACGCTGCGTCAATTTCTTTAATAGTATATTTGTTTATTGAAAATATTTTATCATGGTCCATTTAGAAAGTATTAAGCATATAGAATTTGGGGTAATTGGTGTGCCGCAAATAATTATAATATTGGTGATAGTACTTCTATTCTTTGGCGGCAGAAAAATCCCTGAATTGATGAAGGGTCTTGGTCAAGGAGTAAAAGAATTCAAGGATGCTTCCAAAGGAGACAATCCTGAAACCAACACTTCAAACGAGAATTCTAAAGAAGAAAAGTAAGGGCATGTACCGAACTATCTCAGCAATTCAGGATGCCTTGCGTTCTGGCAAGTCGGCTTTAGATATAGTCGAAGAGCATTTGTCTGCAATTGCTGCAAATCAACATCTTAATGCGTTTTTAGAAGTTTTTGAACAAACTGCCAAGGAGCAAGCTATTCGAGTAGATGAGAAAATTAAAAATGGCACTGCTGGAAAGTTAGCAGGTGTCATTGTTGGAATAAAAGATAATATATGTTACAAAGGGCATAAGGTATCAGCTGCATCGAAAATTTTATCTGGATTTGAGTCAATTTACACTGCTACTGTTTTGCAAAGATTACTCGATGAAGATGCTATTGTTATAGGCCGATTAAATTGTGATGAATTTGCAATGGGGAGCTCAAATGAAAATTCGGCTTTTGGCCCCGTTCTTAATAATTGGAACAACCAATATGTGCCCGGTGGTTCATCTGGAGGGAGCGCAGTAGCGGTTGCAGCTCAACTCTGCACGGTTTCTTTGGGTTCCGATACCGGAGGATCAGTTCGTCAACCAGCTTCTTGGACAGGAACCATTGGTCTAAAACCAACATATGGAAGGCTTAGTAGATATGGGTTAATTGCATATGCATCCTCTTTTGATCAAATAGGTTTTTTTACCAATGATCTTAAGGACAACCAATTGTTATTAGAAATTACCGCAGGTCACGATCAATACGATGCTACTAGCTCAAGTGTTCCTGTTCGCAATCGCTCAACATTTTCTGATAAGTTAAAGATTGGAATCTTATCTGAATGTTTGACCCATCCTGGATTAGATCAGCAAATTAAAGATAAATTAATCCAAACTTTGGATCACCTCAAATCAGCGGGTCACCAAATAATTGAAATGAGTTTTCCTTATTTAGAATATATGGTGCCGGCCTATTACGTGCTTACCACAGCAGAAGCATCCTCAAATTTGGCACGTTTTGACGGTGTCCATTACGGATATCGGAGTTCTTCTGCAAAAGGAGTTGAGGAAACTTATACCAAATCAAGAAGTGAGGGTTTTGGTTTAGAAGTACAGCGTCGTATCATGACTGGAACATTTGTGTTGTCACAGGGTTATTATGATGCTTATTACACCAAAGCACAACAAGTACGACGTATGTTAAAAGACCACACTTCAAACTTGTTGAAATCTTGCGATGTGCTTTTAATGCCTACCACGCCTACAACAGCTTTTGAACTAAATGCAGTGAAAGACCCAATACAAATGTATTTGCAAGATATTTTTACGGTTCATGCCAACCTTACAGGAAATCCAGCAATTAGTATTCCATTTGGCGTTCACTCAAATGGATTGCCATTTGGCGTACAACTAATGGCACAAGATTTGGAAGAAGATTTGCTATTTTATGCATCAACTAAAATTCAGGAAATACTATGAGCAAATTGTTTTTGATAAGTTTCTTCGTCTTAACAGCTTCTATGATAGTAGCGCAAAAGCCAGCACACTTAGCGCGCCCTTCGGACATCTTAGATCCTGACCCATTTGTAAATACAGTTCAACAAAGTTTGAATTTATTTTACGCAGACTATGCAAATTCAAGTAAATATGACTCTATAATTACCGCATTGAATTATACGGAAGGGCAAATACCAACTTTTTCTGATTCAATGATTTGCGCACGATTGTCACAAATGAATGAACTTACGCCATTCCATTTAGATTGCAATCAAACCACTCTTTCTAGAATAAGGTTTTTTGAAGAACAAAGACGTGGATTTATTCGCGTTGCTCTAGGTCGTTCGGCATTGTATTTTGATATGTTTGAAGAAAAACTCTCAGAATATGGTTTGCCTTTGGAACTTCGATTTTTGTCTGTTATTGAGAGTGGCTTGCGTCCACAAGTGAAATCAAGAGCAGGCGCATTAGGGCTTTGGCAATTTATGTATAAGACAGGACTTTATTTTGACCTCAAAGAAAATTCTTACATTGATGAGCGCATGGATCCGGAAAAATCCACCGATGCCGCTTGTCGTTACCTAAAAAAGCTATTTGGCATTTATGGCGACTGGAATTTAGCATTGGCAGCCTATAATGCCGGCCCAGGAAATGTCAATAATGCAATTAGAAGATCTGGAGGTAAAAAAACCTATTGGGAGGTACGGCCTTTTCTACCAAAGGAAACGCAAGGTTACGTACCTAATTTTATTGCTGCTGCTTACATGATGACTTATCACGCTCAATACAATATTATTCCAATGGAGGCAGATATTCACAATGCGCAATTAGACACCATGTGTTTAACCTCAGGTATTCATATGCAAACTATAGCCAAACTTGTTGACTGGGATTTAGAACAAATACAGAGCTTGAATCCCATTTATAAATCTACGTATATTCCTAAAATGTCGCCATCGAGTTGCATTACAGGTCCATTAGAAAAAATTGGATTAATCGTTGGCTATGAAGATTCGCTTTACTTACTTGAAGATGCGCTCTATAACCCGAAGTCAGCATCAGCAAGGCCAACCGAAAATCAAAATTCATCAACCGATAATTCGCCAAGTGTAAAAAACAATCAAACTGATAATCTGATTTATCATCAAGTCAAATCCGGCGAAAATATTCAACAAATAGCTTCGCGCTATGATGTAAGTACCGAACAAGTAATGGAATGGAATAATTTAAGGACTACCAATATTTATGTGGGTCAAAAACTTTCTATTTATTCCGAAAAGAAACCAACTCCAACTCCCAAACCAACTCCGCCAGCCAAAAAGTATTATACTGTGAAGGCTGGAGATACTTTTAGTAAAATTGCCAAGCGTTATAATATGACTCAGGCACAATTACAAAAATTAAATCCAGGTATTCGCGTTAATGTCATTGTAGTTGGCCAACGTATCCGTGTAAAGTAGTGACTAATGAAGCTCTCAGGCGTAATAATTACTTACAATGAAGAGCGTAATATAGGACGCTGTTTAGAATCTTTACAAGAGGTATGTGATGAGATTCTTGTTTTAGATTCATTTTCTACAGATAAAACCCAAGAGATATGTCAAAGTTTTGGAGTACGCTTTGAACAAAATGAATTTGTAGGACACATCCAACAAAAAAACGAAGCCTTGCAGCGCGCAAAACATCCATGGATTTTATCATTGGATGCTGATGAGGCATTGACTCCAACCTTAAAACAGTCAATCCTATCTATTAAGAAGAAGGCCCCCAAAAATGGAGGATACACTATGAATCGTTTGACCTCATACTGCGGAAAATGGATTCATCACAGTGGTTGGTACCCAGATACGAAATTGCGCTTGGTGTCAAAAGCAAATGCCTCTTGGGGTGGCACAAATCCGCATGACAAACTTATCGCTGAAGAAAATCTTTCTATTACGCATTTAAAAGGTGATTTATTGCATTATTCCTACTATACCAAAGAAGATCATTTCAAACAGATTGCCTTTTTTTCACAAATTGCAGCAAAAGAATTATATGCCAAAAAGGTTAAAAGTTCTTTGTTCAAAATAGGAATCAAAACCATGGCGCAATTCATCAAAAGTTACTTTATTAAATTGGGATTTTTAGATGGATTAGCTGGCTGGCATATTGCAATAAGAAGTGCCTATGGTACACATCAAAAATATGCACTTTTGCGAAAACATTGGCAAGATGCTTAACCCCAAAAATATTTTGCTCAGCAGAACCGATGCAATAGGTGATGTGTGTTTGACGCTCCCAATTTGCATGGCACTTAAAGAAAAATTCCCCACGGCAAAATTGACTTTTTTGTGTACAAAATACACAAGGGCAGTAGTAGATTGCTTTTCATCTATCGATGCTATTTTGACTTTAGAAGAAATTCAAGCGCTGGGTCAAAATGACCGGATGGCACTTCTTGGAAATTTTGATGTAGTTGTTCATGTGTTTCCAAATAAACAAGTGGCCGCATGGTGTAAAAAAGCAAAAATTGCCATGCGCATTGGGACTTCTCACCGATGGTTTCATTGGTTTTATTGTAATCAACGCCCAAGATTTTCAAGAATTCATTCTCCTATACACGAAGCGCAATTAAATTTTAAACTCCTTATTCCTTTGGGCATATTAGAAACCCCAAGTTTGGAAAAAATAAATGCAAATTTAAGTTTTCTTCCATCTCAACTTCAGCTTGACCATCAAATGTCGGATTGGCAAAATGTAATTTTAATGCATCCAAAATCAAATGGGAGTGGAGTGGAGTATGACATGGGGAATTACATTAAACTTGCAAAACAGCTGAGTTCAAAAGGGTATTTAATTTTTTTTACCGGGACAGAAAAAGAAGGGTCTAATTTTAGAGAGCAAATTCCAAATGACCCACGGATTTTTGACTTCACTGGAAAATGGGATTTACCTTCATTTATTGCGGTTATTTCAAAAGTAAAAGCCTTGGTAGCTTGTTCAACGGGCCCTTATCACATCGCGGGTTTGTCTGGTATCCGCGCTATTGGTCTGTTTTCACAACGAAATCCTGTTCATTCAGGTCGATGGGCAGCACTTGGGCCAAAAGTAGTGGCTTTAACTGCTAGGAAATCTTGTAAAGCATGCGCTTCAGGTAAAAATTGCCAATGCATTCAGGAAATTGAACTCAAAGATATTATTCATGCTATTGAAAGTTGATTTGATCCGTAATATAATATTAGCGATTTCTGTGCTATGTTTTAGTTACGGGCTGTTTCACTGGGGAAATGGTATCGGACAATTTAATTTTGAAGCATTAATTAAATCTATTGCTCAAGGCCTAGCTATTGGTCACATTTATTTTTGGTTTCAAAGCAAATTGCACACTAATTTAAAGTCTGGAGTTTTTTTTAGTTTGGTTTTTATTCCAGCAGGAATTTATTTCTATGCATTTTTCTCAGTTCTGCCATTTTTATGGTTTTGGCTATTATTGCTCATTCAATTTCTCTTGGTTTTCACTTACGAAAGCCGTATAAATTGGCGTCGGATTCCCTTATTAAAAAATATACTAATTGCAGTGATGTGGTTTATTCAGCTAAACTTAATTCCAGGCCTGGCAGGGAATATGAATTTGATTTTTACACCGTTTTTATTATTTTATTTTGCCTTAAGTCTTCAGGTAGATATTGAAGATATAGAAGTAGATAACGGGAAGATAAATACGCTTGCTGGAATGCTCGGCGCAAGAAACGCAAGTTTTTTAGTTGTATTCCTTCTATCATTATTTTCATTTTATATTAATTTACCTTGGGTTTGGATTATGTTGACCCTTCTTGTCATTAAACTCGAATTACGACTTCCCAAAGGCAGTTATGACCTTTTATTATTGTTTCTAGGTCTTTACTTTATGTTCCTTTAAATTCTAGCTTTGTATCTTTGTGCATTCTAAAAGCAAACATGGACTACTCTTTTAAAGCAATTGAGGCCAAATGGCGAAAACTTTGGCAAGAGCGCAACACATATAAAGTTACCGAAGACCCAAATAAACCCAAATTTTATGTCTTGGATATGTTTCCCTATCCTTCAGGGGCGGGCTTGCACGTAGGGCATCCGCTAGGTTATATTGCCTCAGATATATATGCCCGATACAAACGCCTGAAGGGGTTCAATGTTTTGCATCCGATGGGTTATGATTCGTTTGGCCTTCCAGCTGAACAATACGCCATTCAAACAGGCCAGCATCCTGCAATTACCACCAAAGAAAATATCAACAGATACCGTCAGCAGCTCGATTTAATGGGCTTTAGTTTTGACTGGAGCCGCGAAGTACGCACCTCAGATCCATCCTATTATAAATGGACTCAATGGATTTTCAAGCAACTTTTCAACGCTTATTATGATACAAGTGCCAATAAAGCAAGAGATATCAAAACCTTAGTTGCTCAGTTTGAAAAAGAAGGAAATCTCTATACCACTGCTTTGCACGATTGTGAGCAACAATTTGATGCCTCAGCATGGAATGCTTTCACCACAAGACAAAAAGAAGAAGTATTACAACAATACAGAATGGCTTACTTGGCAGAAAGTTGGGTGAATTGGTGCCCTGCTCTCGGTACGGTATTGGCCAATGATGAAATTGTCAATGGAGTTTCTGAACGCGGAGGTCATCCTGTTGAGCAAAAGCAGATGATGCAATGGTCAATGCGCATCAAGGCCTATGCTGAGCGTTTGCTAGAAGGGCTTGAACGCATCGATTGGACAGATGCCCTCAAGGAACAGCAACGCAATTGGATAGGAAAATCAAAAGGGGCTAGTGTTCATTTTGGCGTGAAAAATAGTTCGTCACAAATAGAGGTTTTCACTACCAGACCAGATACTATTTTTGGTGTGAGTTTTATGGTATTAGCCCCTGAGCACCCACTTGTAAATGAAATTTCTTCAGCCGATCAAGCTACAACCATTCAAGCCTACCAACAACAAGCTGCACTCAAAACAGAGCGCGATCGCCAAGCAGATGTTAAAAATATTACAGGGGCATTTACAGGTGCTTATGCCATTCACCCATTTACAGGTGAAGAAATTCCAATATGGATCGGCGATTATGTTTTAGCGTCCTATGGCACAGGGGCTGTGATGGCGGTCCCTTGCGGAGATCAACGCGATTACGATTTTGCCAAGCATTTTGGATTGCCCATCCCAAATATTTTTGCAGATCAAGACATTTCAGAGTCTGCTTTTGCTGAAAAAGAGGGCGTCATAGCGAATTCAGATTTTCTAAATGGATTAGATATAAAATCTGCTACCGAGCGAGTCATTGCTGAGATGGAAAAGAATGGCATTGGACAAGGAAAAACTAACTACCGTTTGCGCGATGCAGTTTTCTCGCGCCAGCGCTATTGGGGCGAACCCTTCCCGGTCTATTATAAGGATGGTGTGCCTATGCTTGTAGATGACACACAATTACCAGTGACTTTACCAGAGGTAGACGCCTATTTGCCAACCGAGAATGGCGAACCACCGCTCGCAAGGGCCCCTAAATCAGCTTGGTCATGCCAACTTGGCGACAGGATGGAATACAATACAATGCCTGGTTGGGCCGGGAGTTCTTGGTACTTCTTGCGCTATATGGATCCATATAACGACAAGGCCTTCGCTGACCCAGAAAAATTGGCCTATTGGAAACAAGTGGATTTATATATTGGAGGTTCCGAACACGCAACAGGCCATTTGCTCTATGCACGTTTTTGGACTAAAGTACTTTTCGATTTAGGATTTATTTCCTTTGATGAGCCGTTTTCAAAACTTATCAATCAAGGCATGATTTTAGGTAAATCGGCGATTGCCTTTATTGGTCCTGATCAAAAGATGTACTCATCAGACATGCTTCCTACTAACAAAGAAGGGTTCCGAGAGGTGCGCATTCTTGTTGATTTACTCAATGATGACGACAGCATACAATTGGACGCGCTAAAAACATGGCAACCACAATTTACCAATCAAGAGTTTGTTTCCAATGCACAGGGTAAAGTAATTGTTAAAAGAGAAGTGGATAAAATGTCAAAGCGTTGGTATAACGTTGTTACGCCAGACGATCTTTGTGAAAAGTATGGTGCAGATACGCTGCGCATGTACGAAATGTTTTTGGGGCCACTAGAGCAAAGCAAGCCATGGGATACCAAAGGCATAACGGGGGTGCATAGTTTTTTAAAGAAATACTGGCGTTTATTTCACAGCAAAGGCACCTTTAAAGTTTTAGACAATGAACCTACACCAGAAGCCCTAAAATCGCTCCATAAAACGATAAAAAAACTCACCGACGACCTCGATCGGTTCTCCTTCAATACTGGAGTGTCGAGTTTTATGATTTGTGTGAATGAACTTACAGAGCAAAAATGCAATAACCGCCTAATTTTAGAACAGCTCACAATCCTCATGGCTCCTTATGCGCCACATATTTGTGAAGAAATTTGGTCTTTAATCCATCCTGAGGCCTCGAGTATATTTAATGAATCGTATCCTATTTTCAATCCTGCTTTTTTACAGGAAAGCACCTTTGATTATCCGGTTTCATTCAACGGTAAAATGCGCTTTAAATTGAGTCTTGATCTTTCATTAACTGCAACAGAAGTAGAAGCAGTTGTTCTTTCAAAACCCGAAACGCAAAAGTGGTTGGAAGGTAAATCACCAAAAAAGGTAATTGTAGTGCATGGTAAAATTGTCAATATTGTTCTTTAATCAATTAAAGCCAATAAACTTTCTGAATTTTTAACCTCAATGACGCTGCCTTGGAGTGCTGCACTGTGCGTATGAATTTGAGCACCACCAGCAAATAAGCGCACATTGGGCGCATCAATTGCCAAATTTTTAAAATAGCCAACAATGAAATGCTCGTCAACAGCTGTTAGCCAACTGCTCAAAACAATGGTAGGTTGAAGTTGCTTTATGCAGTCAACTAATGAGTCGTAGGGTAGGCTTTGTCCGAGATAATAAGTCTTTATTCCCTTATTTCGGAGTAAGTATTGATAAAATAACAATCCAATTTCATGCCAATCATGTTCGGGTAAAAATAGCAAAATCTTTTCCTTAGACTCTTGAGCAATGGGCAATTTGTCAATTTCGGAAACTACTTTTTGTCTGATGAGGTTAGAAATGAAATGTTCTTGCGCTGCCGATATGCTATTTACCAGCCACATAACACCAATTCTGTCTAAAAATGGGATCAGATTTTGGGCAAAGGTGGCTTCCAATCCTTTTTCATTGATGAGGTCAGCCAGCGTGTTGCGAAAGAGTAGTTCATCAAGTTCTAATAAGGCTAAAATTAATTTTTCTTCAGCGTTATCTACCGTAGTATTCAGTCTGATTTCAGATACCATATCATGTATGGCATCAGTACCCATATTGGCAATCTTTGATATTTTAATACCCTTTTTGTTAAGTAAGCAAACATTGAGTAATAAGGATAAATCAGCATCCGAATAGGTTCTAATTTTAGTGTCTGTCCTATCGGGTATAAGAATTCCATAGCGCTTCTCCCATATACGTATCGTATGCGCTTTGATTCCTGTTAAAATTTCAATGTCTTTGATTTTATAATCAGCCATTACTCTTCTTAATTCTTTGCTAACAACCGTATAAATAGATTGTTCAAAAATCATAGAAAATAAAAGAATCAAGTAAATTTGTAGGATGCAAATCAAGAGCGCAGATTTCATTATTTCTAATACCGAAGTCAGTAAATGTCCTAGTGATGGCAAAGCAGAATTTGCGTTTATTGGCCGCTCAAATGTAGGTAAGTCTTCATTGATTAATATGCTTACAGGTAAAAAAGGCTTGGCCAAGACTTCAGGTACCCCGGGCAAAACCCAACTCATCAATCATTTTTTAATTAATGAGCATTGGTATTTGGTTGATTTGCCTGGCTATGGTTATGCTAAAGTTAGCCGAAGTAAGCGAAGTTCTTTTGAGCGGTTCATTGCAGATTACCTCACAAAGCGTGAAACACTTTACAATATTTTTGTATTGCTCGATGCGCGGCTAGAGCCTCAAAAAATAGACCTAGAATTCATGAATTGGTGTGGTGAAAAAGGGCTTCCATTTGCCATGGTTTTCACAAAAATCGATAAACTTTCGAGTACAGCCCTCCAAAAAAACCTTGCCAAATACAAAAGGGAGATGCTTAAATTTTGGGAAGAATTACCTCCAGTTTTTACCACTTCAAGTGAATCGGGATTTGGCAAAGAGTCTTTGCTCAATTATATCGAACAAATATTAGCCTGAGTCCAGCCCTATCCTTGAATTTTCTTATCGAATTCCTTATTTTTGCCCTAAAATCTGATAATGGGAAGAGCATTTGAATACCGTAGAGCAGCAAAAGAAAAACGTTGGGACAAAATGTCTAAGATGTTTCCTAAACTTGGTAAGGCCATCACCATGGCTGCCAAAGAAGGCGGAATGGATCCAACCACCAATGCAAAGTTGCGAACGGCTATTCAAAATGCAAAGTCAGAAAACATGCCCAAGGACAATATTGAGTCTGCAATCAAGCGTGCTGCTCAAAAAGATATTGCCTCCTTCACTGAGGTCAATTACGAAGGGAAAGGGCCTCATGGTGTTTTGGTTTATGTAGAGTGCGCTACTGATAATCCAACCCGAACAGTTGCCAATGTGAAATCATATTTTAATAAGGCTGGCGGAGCATTGGTTCCAAATGGTTCTATGGAATTTATTTTTGCGCGTAAAAGTGTTTTTGAAATTGTGCGTACGGCTCAAATGGATCCTGAAATGCTAGAACTCGAACTTATCGATGCTGGTTGTGAAGAAATTGAAGTTGAGGATGAATTATTAACCCTGTACGGTGATTACACTTCATTTGGAACCTTAGCTAAAGCTTTAGAAGACATGCAAATAGAAGTGCAAAAGTCTAGTCTTAAACGCATTGCTACGAGCCCAGTTGATTTCACAGAAGATCAGTTAACGGAAATCGAAAAAATGCTGGATAAAATTGAAGACGATGACGATATCCAACAAGTCTTTACCAATATTGCATAATTTTTATACTAAAAACGTATTATTTACGTTATAATGTCTACTCAATTCCAATGCGCTCAAGCCTAAATTTATTTCTGACATTACTGCTTGTTTTCATGTCATGGGCTTGCTCGACAGAAAATAATACGCCGCTCAATAGATTTTATCATCAAACCACGGCAAAATATAATGGGCACTTCAACGCCAAGGAACTTTTACGGGTCTCGTTGAAAACATATAACGATAGTCGTAAAGAAAATTTTTATACGATTTTACCTGTTTTCCCTACTCCTGATGAAAAGGAAGTAAAAGGAATGATTCCAGCTATTGATACAGCGGTAGTGAAATGTGTTAAGGTAATTCTCAATCACAGCATGCCTACTGCAGAAAATATGTACTATAAAACAGTTGAGTACAACAAATGGATTGATGAGAATTGGCTCACTGTTGGTGAGGCCTACTTCTATCGTCGAGACTATCAAAAAGCACTTGAAAATTTTCAGTTTGTAAAGCGGTTTTTTGTCGACGATCCAAGCGCTTATGTTGCAAGTTTGTGGATTGCACGTATACATATCGAACAGCGCAAATATGCTGATGCTAAACTTATTTTGGACGCACTAAATGAGCGCGCTGTGATGCAAAATGATAAAATACTCAGAGACTACATTTGGTTTTTAAGAGATAAAAATCCTCAAGCAGGGGCCCCGATGTCCAGGGACCTACAATTTGAAATTCACAAGACTTATGCTGATTTAGAGCTGCGCAGAAAAGATTACGAATCGGCCATTGAGGGCCTACAAATGGCCATTGATAAATGTGGTGATGCGAAACAAAAAACGCGCTTGCACTTCATTTTAGGACAGGTTAATCAGTTGTTGAATAAGTCTGATGAAGCGGCACTTCATTTTTCAAAAGCAACAAAACCTTCAGCTGCTCCAGAAATAGCTTTCAATGCGCGTTTAAATCGGGCCATTGTTAGTGGTGATGAGCGCCTAATGTCTGATTTAGAAAAAATGTTACGCGATGCCAAAAATGCCACATTTAAAGACCAGATCTATTATGCAATGGCGCTGTTAGAATTAACTCAAGGCAACCGACCACAGGCCAAATCATATTTAACTTCTTCGGCATTTTTTTCAAATAATAACAAACGCCAACGGGCTCAATCATACCAAAAACTTGGAGATCTGTCTTTTGAGGAGAAAAACTTTGTTTGGGCACAAAAATACTACGATTCAAGTGCGCGATTCATTACCGATGATTACCCTAATGGAGAGCTTATCAAAAGTAAAGCTGTTAAACTAGCAGATTTAGTTAAAGCAATAGAAACTGCCCAATTTGAGGATTCTGTTCAAAAAATAGCAGCTTTGTCTGAAAAAGACCGAGAGGACTTTTTAAAAGAGACCCTTAAGCAAATTAAGCGCGATGAGCAGCGCAGAAAAGAACAAGAAGCAGCTAAATTACTTGCATTACAGCAAAGCCAGCCAACAAACAATAATGCAAACTCTAACAAGTTTGTATTTAACAATCCTAAATTGCGCGAAGACGGATATAATGAATTTAGAAAAAATTGGGGTCTTAGGGAAAACACAGATGATTGGCGCCGCAGCGAACGTATTATTTTAAATTCAGCGATAGATATCGATTCACAAGATAGTAGTCTGGCACAAAGCCCAATAGTGACAAAAGATTCACTCAGTATAGAAAGCCTTTTAAAAGATATACCGCTGACCGAAGAATCTTTAAAAGCTTCTCAAGAACGCTTGCTTGATGCACTCTATACTTCAGGTGTACTTTATAAAGAAATTCTCGATGAAGCCCAATTAGCCGCAGCTCAGTTTAAGGCAATACTCGAAAAGAATTTAGATCACCCTAATGACTTGTCGGCAGCCTTTCAATTGTATAAAATTTATCAGGGCACAGGCCAAGAGGACCAATACAGACAATATATTTTAAATAAATATCCCAATTCAGATGCCGCGAAGTTTTTTAAAGATCCAGATTTTTATGTGAAACAAAAGCTAAGTGCTCAAAAGGACCAAGAAGCCTTTTTAGATCTTTTAAAAAAATACGAGCTAGAACATTATTCAGAAGTAAGACAAGCAACACAACTCATTATTGATCAAGACCCCGCAAATGCCTACCGAGCAGAGTATTTATTATTAAACACACTGGCAATTGGTCAGCAAACTGAGAATAAAAGTGAGTTAATCCCTTTATTGCAAAGAATAATAAATGAGAAACCAAAATCTGCTCAAGCAATTCGCGCAAAAGAAATGCTAGATATAATTGAAAAGGGTTATTCAAGTTTTGCAATTAATAAATCTCAAATTGAAACTTCAATTTTTAAGGATATACCAAACGTTTCTCAATTTGTAATTGTATTGCTAGATGAGGATGAAGAGGCAGATGATGCGCGCACCGCAATTGCAAACTTTTCTTCGCGTGCATTCAAGACAACTAAGGTCAAGGCCTCTGTCAAAATGACCCTAAAAGAAACCAATTTTATTTTAGTTTCTGAATTTCCAACTACTAAGATTGCTTGGGATTATATCAATGCTTATAAGGCTGGGGTAGAGTATTTGGATGAGTTTCAGAATAATAAAATTTACATAATCAATCAAGAAAATTTGAAAAAGTTGATAGAAACGTCGAAATTTGACGAATATAAAGGATTTTTTATCGACAATTACTAAGCAATATGCTAAGAAAAGACATCTTCGGTGGTTCTCAACAATCTGATAATACCGATCAAAACAATAGAATTAATTCTGGTACCGAAATCAATGGTGACTTAACATCTGATTCCAATATTATTTTAGATGGGGAGGTAAATGGTAATGTTTCCTGTGCAGGACGCGTTATTGTTGGTGCTTCTGGAAAAATCAACGGAAATTTGGTGTGCGTTAATGCAGAGATAGAAGGCGCCATGGAAGGCCAAGTCATTGTAGAAAATTTATTGGCTTTACGTTCAACAGCTAGAATCAAAGGCGATATTCAAACGATGAAATTACACATTGAAGAAGGCGCATTTTTTGAGGGCGCATGTGTAATGAGGGCTGGTGTTAGTACCCAAAAGCTAGATGCAGAAGCTACTGAAGCTGCATTTGATGAGTAAGCCGTCTTCAAATCCATATTTAAAGCTTAGTTCGGCAGCCATTCAGATGGCGCTCATTATTGGAGGGTTTACCTTTTTAGGAAATTATTTGGATAACAAATGGCATTATGGTCAAATTATGACGATCATTTTTGCATTTATCGGCATTGGCATCGGCCTATATATTGTTATCAAAGAAGTAAAACAGCTCAATGATGAAAACTAAAAATCGAAGACCCATTGGCATAAAATCCTATTTAGCTGTACTTTTCTCTGTCCACGTGGTTTTTGTAATTCTACAATTGACAAAAGTTTTTAATATAGATATCCAACATATGTTGGTCGTTCAATTTATTTCCTTGTTGATTACTTTTTTATCTGCAGCCGTTTTGTTTGTCAATAATAATAATGGAGATGCATCGGCTCAAATAATCCGACTTATTGTTCTTATTGTGTTGCAATTAATCGGTTATATGTCATCATGTGCGGCTTTAATTTTAACATACAAACCAAGAACCTTGGTCATGTACCTCTTAAGTATGGCGCTTAGCGTACTTGTTTTTCAAACGAGCTACTTCGTGCGTCGGCTAAAATGAGGATAAAAAACGAAGAAAGAGTTGTGCTAAGGGTTCAAATGCTGCATAGCTCAATTGAGATGAACAATCATCAATGTCGTGATAATGTTTGTTGGGCCCCATGGTATAAATAAAAAATGAAGGCACACCTGCCTGAGTAAAATAATAGTGATCTGAGTTGGCTGCTGGCCCTCTAGATTTTATTTCACTCACAAAGTTGCCATCCTTATTTATTTTATTCAGTAATTCAAATTCTTCGTTAAAAAGCGTTGCATTCACAACTGTAATGCCTTGCTCGCCACTTCCCATAATATCGGTATTGAGTAAAAAGCGTATTGAATTTAATTCAATTAAGGGATGGGCGACAAAATAGTTTGACCCAACCAAGCCCGCCTCCTCGCCACCAAAAGCAATAAATGCATAATTAAATTCAGGATTTCTATAATTAGATAATTCATTGGCTATATAGAGCAGCATACCGACTCCAGAGGCATTGTCATTGGCACCCGGGAAATAAGTGTCTTGACCCATTTTGCCGAGATGGTCATAATGTGCAGTTAGTACGATGAAAGGTTTATGCTTTGCATTTTTCTTAGCTTTAAGAAAACCAACAACATTGCTTGTTTGAAATTTTGAATAAAACTGGGCGTCTAAATCAATAAAAGCTTCTTTTGCATCGAGACTTATGGCACTTGAAAGTATTTTAAATGCGGGATAAGCGCTTGCTTTTTGACTAACAGACCAAGTTAGATTTTTCTCAATGAGTTCAATGGTAGGTGCAAATTGTTTGAGTTCTAGAAGCCTCGTTTGCAAGACTTTGTTCGTGTCACCTCCAAAACCAAAGGCTTGTACCACCAAAATATGATTTGCAGGGCATGGTTTAAAATTATTAACACCCTGATATAGCTTTGCAGCATTACAAAAAACAAGTTTGAATTGATTTGCTTGCACTGCTGAAGAGGCTGGATCTACGATAAAATCTTTACCCGGTACTAAAGTATCCTTATCTAGCACAAAACTACACGACCCTGGAAATGTTTGTACAGGAAACGAAAAGTACTGTTGGTATTTCTTTGTTAATGGTTTGAGACCAATTTTTTTAAATTGAGCACCAATGTATTGAGCTGCTTTGGGTGCCCCTTGGTCGACGTATCCTCTTCCGCCAAAACTAGGCGAACATAAAGAATCAATGGTTTGTCGATATTGAAAATCTTGTCCAAGGCAAGATAACGTAAATAATAAGAGAACAAGGCTAAGCGCTTGGCGCATATCTTCGACAAATTTTAAAGATGAAATCTTCTAAAACTTCTGATTCAATATCCCAATTATAGGTGTCTTCTAACTCGGTAAGTTTTTTGCGTGCAGCTTGCAAGGAATCCATCTGATCTAGGGCTTTGATGTGAGAAGAAAAATCATCAGATGACCCATCGAAGAGTTCATTTATAAATTGGAGTTTTTCGTTGAGGGTAAAAGCGCCAATTAGGCTTTCCAATGGAAAAACACTCCTATTGTCACGTATATTTGCCTCCATTTGAGCCATCCATAATGGTTGGTCTTTGTCAAATTGAGATTCCTCCGATGCGCTTGATTCTGCCATGTTGCCCTCCTTGGTTTGGGCTTGGTCTACTTGCGCATCCTCCTCTTCACTTTCTTCCATTGTGATGCTTTGCTCAACGGCAACTATTTCTTGCTTTTCATCCTCAAAATCTTCATGTCCTTCTTCTTGGTCTGCTTCAAAGAGATCTTCAGAAGATTTTTCTTCATCCTGAGTAGCTAAATTTTCTTCAAGATTTTGCTCCTCTTCGAAGCTAGATTCAGATGGCAACTCAGATTCTCTGATGGATTCATCCAAAGAAGTTGGTTCGTTAGAATAGGAAATTTCGAATTCAGGGTCTATGTTGTTTTGATCAATAGATTCAAATAAATCTATAGGAGTGCCAATTTCTGGCTGCCTGATACTAGCCGATACAACCGCCCCTTTTACTCCGAGTACATTAGATTCATAAATCTTGTATCGTAAAATAATCATCCGCTCATATAGGTCCTTTGAATCCTCTACCAATAATTCCATATCTTCAGGGCTAAGGTTTCCAGATTCGAGTTTTTCGACACCATTTTGTAGGTGTCCGAGAATTGTTTTAATCATTAAAGAAGGACTTTTATCTGACATTGCTGATATCTTATTAATTTCGTGCAAAAGGAAGCTTAATAAGCAACCGAATCAAAATTAGAAAACATTTCACAATCTTATTCAACAGCATTATGTTTTTAGAACAATTTAATAAAGAAAATACACAATTGGGTTGGATAGAAGTAATCTGTGGATCGATGTTTTCTGGAAAAACAGAAGAACTATTAAGAAGATTGAGGCGAGCAGAATTTGCCAATCAGTCTATTATTTTATTCAAACCAGTATTAGACAACCGCTACGCAGCAGAGTCAGTGGTGAGTCATCAAGGGCAGTCATGGAATGCGACACGCGTCTCAGAATCAGCGTCAATTTTGAAGCATTGGAATGGAGAACAGATTGTTGCTATCGATGAGGCCCAATTTTTTGATCGGCAAATAATTCAAGTATGTGTTGAATTGGCCCAAAAAGGAGTGAGGGTAGTAATTGCAGGTCTTGACATGGACTATCTAGGGCAGCCTTTTGGCCCCATACCCGATTTAATGGCCATTGCCGAATTTGTAAGTAAAGTGCATGCAGTTTGTGTATCGTGTGGAAATTTAGCCCAGTTTTCTCATAGAACGGTTTCTCAAAAAGAACAAGTTTTGGTTGGCGCCACCGAAAAATATAAGCCTTTATGCAGGGCATGCTTTCAAAAAGCGAAGGCATGAAATTAAACTTAAGTATAAAGCAATTTGCATCAATAATTTCTGCCGATTCAACTATGTTGGATCTTTCAGGGCGCATTGATGAGGTTGCTTATGATTCGCGATTAATCATTCGCTCTGAAGGAGTTGTTTTTTTTGCTTTAAAAGGCGCATTTCAAAACGGCGATCAATTTATTTTGGATGCCTATCAAAAAGGAGTGCGTCATTTTGTAGTAGACAAACTTCCAGCAAAAAAAGAGCAAAATGCGGTTTACTTTGTTGTTTCAAATACACTTTTTGCACTCCAAAATTTAGCCGCTTTTCACCGTGGTCGTATCACTTATCCAATCTTGGCGGTTGGCGGTGCAATTGGCAAGACAACGATAAAGGAATGGATTTACCATTTGTTGAGTCCGGCTTTGAATGTTCACCGTAGTCCAAAAAGTTTTAATTCTCAGCTAGGGGTAGCTTTGTCATTGTTGGAACTTCCCTTGAGTGGCGATCTGGCAATAATTGAAGTAGCAATTAGCAAGCAAGGGGAAATGGAGCGTTTAGAAGAAATTATTGCTCCAAAATTTTGTGTAATTACTTCAACAATTGGTTATCACCGCCATGAGTTTGAATCGGATTTGGCTTATAGAGAAGCGCTAAAGATTTTGTCTAAAAATTGTACTTGGCTTATTGACCAAGAATTTGAAAACATAAGCTTACCTGATTCATATGCTACTTTAGCACAAGCGATCCCCTTTAAAGACCCTCTTAGAAATTTTAATGCTCGTATGGCATTATATTGTGCATTAAAATTCCATTCTTGTTCTAAGGAGGCAATTGCCGAATTGCCTTCCTTGGCCAATAGAATGGAATTGATTGATGGTATTAAAGGGTCAACATTAATCAATGACTCTTATACACTTGACTTGAATGCCTTTGCTGCATCTTTAATTTTTCTAAATGATTCGGCAAATCAAAGACCTACATTGGTTTGTTGTTTCTTAGACAAGTCCCAAGATCAATTAAAGACGCAAATACTTGACTTATTTAAAACACACGCAATCGATCACTTTTATATTTGGAGTGAAATGCCTCAAGAATTACCTCCAATTGAAAACCACTTGGTATTAATAAAAGGAAAACAGGAACTTACAGAAGTGCTATTGGCAAGTTGGCGCCTTAAATCCCATAGTACAACTGTGACATATGACCTCTCGGCTTTGCATCATAATTTGCGTCAATTTCAAAAAGCCTTAAGACCCGAAACAAAAATTTTAGCCATGGTTAAAGCGCAAGCCTATGGTGCAGGGTTAATACAATTGGCCGAACAACTTGAAAAAAGCGGCGTAAATTACCTAGGGGTTGCCTATGCCGATGAAGGGGTGCGCTTGCGCGAGGCAGGAATTCGCTTGCCAATTCTAGTCATGAACGCCGAACCAATCGGTTTTGAACGCTGTGTTAAACACGAGCTTGAACCAGCAATATATAGTTTAGAGCATCTCGATGCGTTCATACGTGTACTTATTGCTCAGCATAAACAAGCTTATCCGGTTCATATAAAAATCGATTCAGGAATGCATCGTTTGGGTTTTGCACCTTCCGAAATTCAACAAGTGCTGCAAACTATTAGTGCTCAACCAGAAGTGCTAATTAAAAGCGTTTATAGTCATTTGGCATGTGCAGATGATCCAAAAAATCCTATGAATGAAATGCAAATTTCGATTTTCAATGGCTGTTGTGCTCAGTTCACCAAAAATTTATCTTATCACTTTGATAAGCATTTATTAAATTCAGAAGGAAGTGTTTCATTTACAGATGCACAATTTGATATGGTTAGATTGGGAATTGGCTTATTTGGCATCCATCATGATCCATCGTTTGAATCCAAACTCAAACCAATTTTTAGCTGGAAAACTCAAATTTCGCAAATAAAGCAATTAAAAAAAGGAGCTTGTGTAGGATACAGTTGCACTTCTCCATTGGTAGAAGATATGCAAGTTGCAATTATTCCTGTTGGTTATGCAGATGGTTTTGATCGAAATTTGAGCAACGGTGCAGGCGGTGTTTATATTGATGGCAGGTATTGTCCTACCATAGGACGCGTTTGCATGGACATGATAATTGTTAGCGCACCGCATGCGCGCCTGGATTCTGAAGTTGAAATCATTGGTCCGAACCAATCATTAGCTTCTTTTGCAAAAAAGGCCCAAACCATCCCATATGAAGTGTTAACCGGCATTTCCCCTCGCGTTCAAAGAATTTATACCAATAATTAATCTTTGTATATTGCAAAATGGAAAGCATTCAAGACCAATTGCTTCAACTCATCAAGGCAAAATTACCGGTTGGTGATTCATTAGGCAATGTACTAAGTGATACATTGCATATAAGTACTGACGCTGCCTACAGACGAATGCGCAACGAGACTGCGCTAACAATAGATGAGCTCAAAAGGTTGTGTAAGGCTTTCGATATTTCTTTTGACTCATTGATTCAGCTTCAAAAATCAAATGTCATATTTCGGTATACGCCATTGAACGCTTATGATTTTTCATTAGAATCCTATCTAGAAGGCATACTCGAAGCCTTTGAGCGATTAAAGCATCTAGAGGACCCTAAAATCATGCTCACCATAAACAATACGCACTTTTTTCAGCTCTTGAATTTTCCGCAGTTGGTGCGCTTTAAATTGTTCTTTTGGGCCAAAACACATTTACAAATCCCAGATTACAAAAATGTGTTGTTTCATCATGAAAAAACAACCGAACGTGCCTTTGAATTAGGGAAGTCCATATTGCAAGCTTATAATACCACCTCTTCAGTTGAGATTTTCGACCCCGAGCTCATGCGTGGGTTTTTGCGACAAATATTGTATTATTTCAAGTCAAATCAATTTGAAGAGCCTAGTTATGCTCTTTTTCTCTGCGATCGTTTAATGATGTTCTCTGCTCACCTAAGGGCGCAAGCAGACCTTGGTAAAAAATTCATTTTTGGCACCCAAGCACCAGCAAATGGCAACACATTTGAAATGTATCTCAATGAGACAATCAATGCAGATTCTGCTTTTTATTACGAAAGTAAAGGCAAACAAGGCTTGTTTTTGTCTCATAACATCATGAACTACCTACAAACGACCGACCTGCAATATGTACAGGATGCCAAGCAGGTCATAGATAAGCAATTGGTCAACTCGAGTCTGATTAGCGTTGTCAATGAACGCGAACGCAACAATTTCTTTTTAGAATTCGAAAGAACAATTTTGAGTTTTCGTAAGAAAATTGAAGCAGATATTCCAGAAACGGACTAAAACTTGCGTTTTTCGCAACTGCTCAATTTTTGTTTCCGATATTCAGTTTTATTTTTAGCCGCTTCATCTGCAACTTTGTATCATAAAATTTATAATTATGAAAACAAATCAATTCAAACTAACAAGCTTGCTTTCAGCTATCTTATTAGGTCTCGGTGGCTTTTTTGCTCAACCGACTAATTCAATTGCAGTTTCTAATCCAAACATTAATTCATTAACAATTAAACCTGAGTCTGCCGCCAAAATGATGCGCCTGGAGCTCATTAAAATGAATAAGTATAAAGTTTATGATGAATTCGACATGAATGAAATTATCAAAGCTAAAGAAGAATACAAGGTGGGCTGTTATGGCCAAGGGTGTTTAGCCAGATTAGGTGAAGAGCTTAAGGTAGATTATGTAATGTCGGGTTCTATTGATGGGCTGGGTAATAAAATTGTTGTTACAATTAAGATTATCGATGTAAAGGCACAAAACCTTTATAAGTCTTCGGTTCGGGAATTTGACAACCAAGAAACAGAAATTCAGCGTATGATAGAAATTGTATTGTTTGAAATGCACGGCCTTACGGTAGAAAAAGCACTTTCTGATCGCTTGGCTTTTAAAAATGAAATTATAACCTCAAACAATGTGGGTAAAGTTAATAATTCAGGCCCGCGCATTGGTGGAGCAGTTTTGACGGGTGACGTTAGAGAATTTGCTTCAAGGGATATAAAATACGGTGGTTTGGGCATACAGCCTTTTACCTCGATGATAGGTTATCAAATTGAAGGGCAATATGTGGGCACAGAAAACTTCTCAGCGCTCGTAGAAGGTATTGTAAATATTTCAGGTTTAGAACAAAGCCAGTTTATTCCTTCAATTTCATTATTAAATGGTTTTAGATTTGGTAAAGGCAATTATGAATTTGCATTTGGCCCTCGATTTGGTATTTCGTATACATCCAATGGATATTTGGATAAAGACGGATTGTATGGCATAACAGGAAGATATTACAAAGACTGGGAGTGGATTAGCTATGCCAATCAAAACAACATTGTAGACCAAAACGGAGATCTTCTTGACAATCCAGGTTTTGAAACACATTTTGATAAAGATGGTTCGCCTCGTCTTAGCACCTCATTTATTATTGCCTTTGGTAGGACTTTTCAGGCGGGCGCGCTTAATGTTCCTGTAAATATTTTTTACAGCTCACAACGTGGTGGCGGCTTCTTAGGAGTTAATATGGGCTTTAATGTGGTAAAAAGTAAACAACCAATTAATAAGCAAAGTCCGCAACGTTATTATTAATTTTACGTATAACTAAATTTTATTGTCATGAAATTTTTAATATTTAAAAGAATAGGTTTGTTCGTTGCCTTTTGTATATTCGGGAGTTTTAGCCTTTCGGCACAAACACCAAATAATGAGATGCCAACAACGGATACAACCAAATACATTGTTATTAAAAATGATGGCAATGAATACGTTGGTGTTATCCTTTCAGATGATGGCCGAGAGGTGTTGGTCTTAACCCAATCGCTAGGTAAGGTTTATATCCCAAAAAGCGATATAAAATCGATTCGCAAGCTAGATTATTCAGAGGATGTAGAAAAAGATGGCGAAGTAAATACCGTAGGGGTTTTTACGACCCGCTATCAATTCACAACCAATTGCTTTCCAATCAAAAAAGGTGAAAACTATGCCATGATCAATCTTTATGGTCCTGAAGTTCATTTTGCTGTCAACAAAGATTTGTCAGTTGGTGTCATGTCCTCTTGGATAGGTTCACCAATAGCTTTGGCATTTAAATACACACACGGCACAGCAAACCCAAGAATTAACGTAGGCGTTGGTTCTTTGCTTGGCACCTCTGGATATTTGAATTCCGGGCGCGGTAGAGGCGGATTGTATTGGGGAATGATTACCTATGGCGATCGCAAATCAAATGCAACTTTGTCCTTGGGATACGGGCATTTTAATGACGGCAATAAGTATACCTATTCGGTGGATGTTTTGCAGCCAGGAACATATCCATCCATCAATGGTGAATACCCGATTATCCCAGTTCAAGGCACCAGAACAATTAATCCTGGGTTTAATATTCAAGCGCCCATTATTGGATTGGCTGGGCAAACCAAAGTAGGGAAAAAGGCCCGCTTTATTTATGATTGCATGTACATTATTGGAAAAAGCAATAATAATCAGGGCTATCAACCTGTTACCACTGAATATAATCAAACCACATGGCAAATTCAACAAGTTGTGGTTGGGGAATGGCAGTCTTCATCGGCACAAAATATTTTGATTCTCATGCCAGGTATGCGTTTTCAACGAACAGAAGATAAAGCTTTTCAAATTAGTTTAGCTGGGGTTATTTCTGAAGATACTTCATTCCCATTACCTATGGCAAGTTGGTTTTATAAATTTTAACTTTTTATGGGCAACTTGCTCATTTTCTTTATTTTTCAATCATGGTGGCTATCTATATTGGTGGCCACTATTTTTTTATTAATCGTTCTAATATTTATTAGAAGACGCATAGAAACTGCGCGGAGAAATCAAGTGCGTTTGGAGGTTAAAATTGCCGATCGAACAAAAGAAATCAGACAGCAAAAAACCAAAATTGAGGAGCAAAAGCGACTATTAGAGGAAGAAAAAAACAAGGTAGATGAGCAACAGGCACTCTTAAAAATAGAAAAAGACCGCACTGAGCAATGGCTACTTAATACCTTGCCTTCTCAAGTAGTTATAGAGCTCAAACGAAACGGTAAGGTAAAGGCACAGGCCTTCAAACAAGTTTCTATTATGTTTACCGATGTGGTAGGATTTACGCGTATTTCTGAGTCAATGGCCCCTAGTCTAATTGTTTCAAAACTTGACATCCTTTTTCAGAAATTTGATGAAATAATACAGGCCAATAATCTTGAAAAAATTAAAACCATCGGCGATGCCTATATGTGTGCGGGAGGGGTTCCGATAGAGAATTCTACCAATCCAATTGATGCTTGTTGTGCAGCACTTCAGATCCAGGCATTTATGGAAAAGCTTAAATATGAAGCCATTGCTAATCATGAAGATTATTGGGAAATTCGATTAGGTATTAATACAGGTCCGGTGATTGCGGGAATTATTGGCAACATCCGACTAGCTTATGATGTGTGGGGCTCATCTGTTAATCTAGCACAGCGTATGGAAATGCTCGGTGAACCAGGAAAAGTTACGGTTACTGGCAATACGTTCCAACATGTTGAACCGTATTTTGAATATCAATACAAAGGCAAAGTACTTACTAAATCTCGGACCAATGAGGACATGTATGTAATAGAGCGCATCAAACCAGAACTTTCTATAAACGCAGAGGGTTTGTTGCCGAATTCGCGCTTCGAAGAAATTAAAAAATTGCATCATTATAGTTCGATAAAATATTACAAAGCAGAACACCACGTAATGGATATTCTTCAAAAAAATCTATCACCAAGTTTGTACTATCATTCTATTGCACACACCAAAGATGTTGTCAAATCTGTAGAACGTATTGCTCTTTTGGAGGGTGTAACTGATGAAAGCTTGTTTTTACTTAAGACTGCCGCTATTTTTCACGATTCAGGTTTTATTGAGCAATACGACAAAAACGAACCAATTGGAGCACGAATGGCACAAGAAATTTTGCCAAAATATGGCTATACGGAACAACATATAAAAACCATTGTGGAGCTCATTTATGTAACTGAGATTCCCCATAAACCAATTAATAAACTACAAGAAATAATTTGTGATGCAGATCTGGACTATTTAGGACGGGATGATTTTGAAGAGATTTCAGACAAATTATGTAAAGAGCTCCTTGAACAAGGTAAAATCAAATCCAGAAAAGAATGGGATCAAATTCAGGTCAACTTTATTAGTCAGCATCAATATTTCACCTCCACTGCAATTGAAACCCGAAGAACGAAAAAACTAGCAAATCTCGAAGTAATTATAGACCGATTAAATGAGGATGGATATGAAAGTCTGGAAGTTTAGCAATTATAAGCTTCGCGGATTACGGTTTTTACTCGATTTGGATTTGTTTTTAATTTGATAGTTGTAAGACAAATTCAAGATAGCACGATTCAAGGCTCCGGGATCAGAAATACGTTGATCATAAAAATAAGCAACTTCTATTTGCGATGGCCCATCAAAAGCATAACTCATTCCGAGCTTCCATCTGATGCGATTGAGATGATAACCTTTTTGGTAATCCATTGGCCCCGTAAAGAATTCCGAAGAAAATTGAGGTGTTAATTTAATATTCTTTACATTGTAAGCAACGCTTGGACGAATGCGAATTGCTCTTCCGAATTCAGGTTCAATATTAGCCACCAGTCGGTTAGATGAATATTGGTAGCGCAGGCGTAAATCAAACTCAAAGCGATTGATATCTTTACTTAGTTGTAAATTCAAATTGAGTCGATGCTTTTCTATGAAACTGCCAGATATGGTCCGGTCTCCAATAAATCGATAATCGATTGATGGCCGGATATTTTTGTTGATTTTATACTTGTAAGATAGCTGCGGAAAATAGGTACTCAGACCTAAATTATCAAAGCGGGTTGTAAGGTCTAAACCAATTTGTTGCTTCTTATCAATTTTATAGCCAATACCTGCTTCATTCCAAAGTTGAAACACGGTATTATTTTGCCCCCACCCAAGTAGTGGAAAAATGAGCGCAACAAATTGTACTATTCGCATTATCTTAAAACGATTATTTCCCCTAAATCGATGCTACTGTTTTTTGCAACATTTACAGTAAAAGTTACAGGCTCCTTTGTATAATAGTCATCATCGTTGTTGGTAACAGAATTACCTGTATGGAAAATCTCATTGTAGGCAAAAACAGTGTAGGTGCCAGGAAATAAATAATCGAAACTAAACGTGCCGTCGTAGTTGCATTCAATTTTATCATCAAAAATGCTGTCCTGTGTTCCATATACGATATAGACATCCTCGGTAGCAGCTGGGTAACTCACAGTTTGTGTTAGAACGCCATTGATATACAACTTTTCGTTAATGGTAAGTTTGCCGGTAATTTTACTTCTACCGCCAACACCTTCATACTTTTTACAACCATTCAAGCTAATCATCATAAAACTCAAGCCCAAAATCCAAGCTAAACTTTTCATACTTTTTTTTCGCAATGATAACAAAAAAACAACTTTTCACAAGATAATACGTCTGATAGTTTGGATAAAAATTGATATTTCAGTAATATTGATGCTGCTAAAACAAGCTAAATGAAACACTTATTACTCTCTTTAATTTTCTCATTTCCGTTTTTAGGAATATCGCAAGTTATAATAAATGAATATTCATGTTCAAATATTTCGGGGCCAACAGATGCATATGGTCAAAGAGAAGATTGGATAGAGCTTTATAACACTACAGGGTCTACTATTGATTTAACAGGTTGGTATTTATCAGACAAAGCAAGTAATTTGACCAAGTGGCAGATTCCCAGTGGATCTATAGCACCCAATGGATTTAAAATGGTTTTTTGCTCAAAGCGCAATACGGTTAATGGCAATGAATACCACCCTAATTTTAACTTATCTCAAACAGGAGGAGATTGGATTATTCTCTGTGACCCAACTGCCGCAGTTTCAGACTCATTTAAAATTGTCCATCTCACCAAATCAAATCATTCGGTAGGTAGATCGAGTAACGGCGCCATTGATTTCAAGCTTTTTACAACGCCAACCCCCAATGCGAATAATGCGGGAGGAGTTGATTTTTATCCACCTAAACCAGTATTTTCCTTGCAAGCAGGGTTTTACAATGGCGCACAAACAGTGAGTATTACTTGTGCAGATCCTTCTGCCACCATTCGTTATACTTTAGATGGCACAGACCCTGTAGCAGGGTCAACGGCTTATTCGGGCCCCATCTCTATACCCTCTACGAAGGTACTGCGTGCAGCTGCCTTTGGCCCAACTCTTTCCTCGTTTATAGAAACAAATACATATTTTATCGATGTAAACCACGCAATCCCGGTGGTTTCGGTTTGTAGTCAAGGTGTTTACACGCTTATTGCAAACGGAAGTCAAAACCCACAAAATCGCATCGGTTCTTTTGAATTGTTTGAGCAAGACGGCACCTACATTGATGAGGCGGAAGGGAATTTTAACAAACACGGCAATGATTCATGGGCTTATCAGCAAAGGGGTTTTGATTTCATTTGCCGAGATCAATTCGGACACAATGGCGATATCGAGCATTTAATTTTTCCAGAAAGAACCAGAGATAGGTACCAGCGTGTGATTTTAAAACCTGCTGCCAATGACAATTATCCATTTTCAAATGGTGGCGCACACATTCGAGATGCATACGTTCATACGCTCTCTGATAGGGCAGATTTAAAATTAGATGAACGTACCTGGAGACCATGTGTATTGTATTTGAATGGTAGCTATTGGGGTGTTTATGAAATTCGCGAAAAGGCCGATGACCACGACTTTACTGATGAATATTACGATCAAGGTAAATATGATTTGTATTATCTCAAAACATGGGGCGGAACTTGGCAGGAATACGGCTCGCCAAACGCTACCCCAGCCTGGAATAGTCTCAAGAATTTTGTCGCAAACAACAATATGGGCAATGCGGCAAATTTTGCCTACGTAGACAGTTTATTTAGTTGGAAATCATTGGTAGATTACTTTGTTTTGAATTCAGTAACAGTAACTACAGATTGGCTCAACTGGAATACGGCCTGGTGGAGGGGCCTCGATACTACTGGTAATCATAAAAAATGGGGTTATGTACTTTGGGATTTAGATGCCACTTTTGGCCATTACATTAACTACACAGGTGTGCCAAGTACGCAACCCAATGCCGATCCTTGTAATGTAGAAAACCTGCCAAATCCAGGAGGACAGGGCCATACTTCTATTTTGCAGAAACTCATCAATGAGAATCCAATAGTAGAACAATATTATATTTCAAGATATGTAGACCTCATGAACACCAAACTTTCATGTTCGTTTATGATTCCACTTTTAGACTCTATGCTTGCAGAAATTGAGCCAGAAATGCCTGCACAAATAGCAAAGTGGGGGGGCTCAATGACTACTTGGCAAAACAATGTTCTCGCGCTTAAAAATTATATCAATACAAGATGTAATGCACTTACCCAGGGCCTTATTGATTGCTATCAGCTAACTGGCCCATTTGCAACCACTTTTGATGTGAGTCCTGCAGGTGCAGGTCAAATTAAGGTCAATTCAATTTACCCTCCTAACTATCCTTGGACAACAGATTACTTTGGCGGCATTCAAACCAATGTTGTTGCAAAGCCTAATGCAGGCTACATGTTTAGCCATTGGACCATCACAACAGGCCCAATGGGGCTGGCCAATACACTGGATTCAAATTTTGTAAATATCAATGGCCCAGAAACGATAGTAGCCGTATTTGTGCCAGATATTCCGGATTTAGATGGCGATGGTTGTTTAAATGTCGATGAAATTTTGTTGGGAACAGACCCTAACAATCCAGATACAGATGGCGATGGCGAAGACGATTGTGCAGAGATTGGCAATGTAGGTTCACCATTAGACACGGATGGTGATGGAATTATCGATGCGCTTGAGTCTTCAATTATAGACACTGACGGTGATGGCGTGATGGATGAAATGGATCCTGATAATAACAACCCTTGTATACCAAATCTGAATGCTGGGCCTTGTGATCAAGATGGAGATGGGCTTACTAATAGTCAAGAGGCAACAGCCGGAACCAATCCTACGAATCCAGATACCGATGGAGATGGCATAGATGATGGCACAGAAATTACAAATGGTTCAGACCCGCTAAATCCATGCGATCCAGATGACACCTTGCCAGGCTGTCAAATCGATTCAGATTTTGATGGACTAACCGATGCACAAGAAGCAATTTTAGGGACTAATCCAAATAATCCGGATACCGATGGCGATGGCATCAATGATGGTACTGAGGTTGCAAATGGTTCAGATCCACTTGACCCTTGCGACCCGGATGCAAGCAGTCCCGAATGTGCAACCGGTGTGTTTTTTCCAACTGCTTTCTCGCCAAATGGGGTAGGTAATGGGCTAAACGAGGTATATCAGATCATAGCAGGAAAAGATGTAGTATCATTGAATTTTAAGATACTAGACCGCTGGGGCAACTTAATTTATTCTTCAACGAACAAGCAATTTAAGTGGGATGGAAATTATAAAAGTAAACCATGCAATAGTGGGGTTTACGCTTATATATGTGATGTAACCTTTGACAACGGCAGCTCCAAGAAATTTACTGGAAACATTACCTTAATTCGATAAATGATGCGATTACTCGGAAGAAAATTAAGTGTAATGCTCATCCTTTTATTTTGCGCTTGGCAAACTAAAGCGCAAGATTTTCACTTAACTCAGGCAGATAGAAGCATATCATTTTTAAACCCTGCTTTTGTTGGAACTTACAAGGGCTTTGAAAAACTGACGATGTTAAACCGCAATCAATGGATCGGATCTGGCACGCAGTTTTTAACCAGTTATGGTATGGCAGAATTTACTGCAGGTCGTTCAAATCAAAATGACCGAGCCTTTGTGGGAATAGCGCCTTTTTTTAGCAACGATGTTGGTGGAGATTCACGGATGTCACAAAAATCTTTTGGAATAACTACAAGTGGTCATATTCCATTGGCGAAAGGTCATTGGCTCGACGCCGGACTACAAACGGCCATTCAACAGCGTTCTGCTGATTTTAGTCGGCTACTTTATTATTCACAATGGAATGGTACTACCTTAGATCCAAGCATTTTTTCAGGAGAGGAAAATGATTTTGTCAGTTTTGCTTTTGTAGATGCCGGCCTTGGGGTAGCTTATCGTTTTCAACCAAACCAGCGCGGTGAGCTCAGGGATGGTCAGTGGTCTTTGCAAACCGGACTATCAATCCAGCATGTAAATCGACCAAGATTACAATACAATACGCTTTCTGCAGACCGTCTTTATCAAAAATGGGTCGGATTTGCTAGCCTTACAATGGGGTTAAATGAGATTTCCGCGATGCAATTTTCGCTTTCACATATTAGGCAGGGTGGCCATACAGAGAGTATGTTGGGGGCCATGTATAGGATGCAACTTAGGGGTAGTTCGCAAATCACAAACGAGGTGAGTAATCGTTTTCTAACCACTGGGTTTTATTTTAGGTCATCTGCGGCCATTGCTCCTTATTTTGCAATAGATTTTGGTGCCTTTGACATGGGCCTTTCTTATGATTTAGATTTAGGCGCGGCCTCGTCTGCATACAAACATTCTATTGAGCTAAATTTGGCTTACACCTTCTTGAAAAAATCAGCTTTTAGAGGTACCCATTTGCATTAAGATAGTTTATCCAGTCTGTTGATTGTTCATTATTTAAGACGCGCGGAATTTTATTTTGAGCGCCGAGCTTGCCAATGCTTTCTAAATAATTATAAAATACACTGTTGGGGAGCACCTTTGCTTTGGGTATAGCCATATTATGTTTGCGCACATAAGCATAATCATCATTTAGAGATTGCAACACATGATCTATTTGTTCAATGAGTTGATCTGTATTCACTACCTGGTCACAACCTAAATACCAACAATGCTGAAATGCTTTTTGGTCTGCAAAAATCGTAAACTCAGAAATGGAGATTTGATGTGCTGTACATACGTTGAGTATGGCCTGATTGATATTATCCAAGGATAAATGTTCACCACAAATGCTTAAAAACTGCTTGATGCGGCCGCTTATTTTCATTTCATGTGTGGTGGTATCTATAAATTGTACGAGATCTCCGAGCATATAGCGCCATAAACCTGCATTTGTCGTAATAACCATGGCATAATCAACACCCGCTTTAACCTCGCTAATGGTATAGGCCCGGTGTTTATCAATGAGCTCACCATTAGGGGTAAAATATTGGGTATTGAACGGTACAAATTCAAAAAATATACTATTGTTCATCAGCATAGTCATACCTTTATTCCTGGGATTTGTTTGGTAGGCAAAATAACCTTCGCTCGCTAGATAAGTATCGAGTAAAACAATCGGTTTTTGGCAAACTTTATTCAAGCGTTCTTCAAAAGGTGCCATAAAAACTCCCCCATGCACATAAACCTGAAAATTTGGCCATATGTCGTGAATACTATTGAGCTTGTAGTGGCTCACAATTTCTTCCAATAATAAAATGCACCAACTTGGAATCCCTGCCATCATTCCGATGTCCCATTTTGGGGCTTCTTTTACCATCATAGGAAGTTTTTCCTTCCAATCTTTAAGTCGTGTAATTTTTTTATTTGGTTTGGTAAAAGGTGCGGCAATCAGTGAAGCATGTTTTTTTAAAATACCGCTTAGGTCACCTTCGTAATGCTGATTGATTTTTTTTAGTTTGGTAGAACCGCCGACAGCCAACATTTTTGCACTGTAGAACGAATCGGTAAGATTCAAGTCATGAAGTATAGAAAATTGTCTTAATGAAACGCGTTGAAAGGATCGAATCATTTCAGTACTCACTGGAATACGTTTGCTCGGTGCTCCTGTAGTTCCCGATGACAAGGCAAAGTATTTTATTCTTCCTGGCCAAATTTGATCCTTTTTACCATTTATAGCCTCTCGGAGCCATTCTTTTTCAAAACACTCATAATCGGTAATTGGCACGACTTGTTGGAAGCGAGAAACGAGATCATTTTTAGCCAATAAGGCGTTAAATTGATAACTTACACCGAAACTTGTTTTTTTTGCGGCGTCAATGTTTTTTCTTAACGCTGCGAGCTGTTGTTTATAGTCGGCACGCGAGCGAGAAATCCTTTTAAACCCAATTGCTGTACTGCGTTGGATGAGCTTACCAATTATGGCCATTTAATTTGTTGTGAATGAGTATAGGCTTTGCACAAAAATAAAGAGAAAACAAGTGCGTTCTTACTACACTTTGTTTTAACTTTGCAAAAAAATCGCTTATGCAAACCAAAACCTTCATCGTTCCTCACGATTTCACTACAGTTGCCGACATAGCGCTACAGCACGCCATTGCCACAGCAAAACCTCTTGGTGCTCAAATACAAGTATTACATGTGGTATCTAAGGATGCTCAAATTCCAGAATCCTTGGCTCAGTTAGAAAATATTATTGGCAATTTCGAGCACGAAGGCGTAACGCTAATTGCCAATGTTCGAATCGGGAGTATTTTTGAAGATATCGGTGCTTTTGCAGCTGAACATCAGGCAGAACTCATCGTTATGGGTACGCACGGTGCACACGGTTGGCAACATATTACAGGTAGCCATGCCTTAAAAGTGGTGACAAGTTCTCAAGTCCCTTTTATCATTGTCCAAGAAAAAGCCGTTAAACCAAGTGGTTATGATTCCATTGTGGTGCCTATGGATCTTCATAAAGAGACAAAGCAAAAATTATCTATCGTTGCCAATTTGGCAAAATATTTCAATTCGAAGGTTCACGTCGTTACGCCTTCCGAAACAGATGAATTTTTGCGAAATCAAGTCAAATCAAATATTACCTTTTCAGAAGGATTTTTTAAAGATCGCGGAATAGAAATGACTAGTGCAATTGTACCAAGTTCGGGCTTTGATAAAGAAGTGGTGAAGTATGCAGTTAGTGTGGAAGCCGATCTTATTGCCATTATGAATCTTCATCGCAATAATATATTTGCTGCCCTTGGTAGTAACCACGAACAGTATATGATTACTAACGATGCTTTGATTCCAACGCTTATAGTCAATCCCATTCATCTAGGATCAGACTACAGCAACATGTTCTCAATGTAAAATGCTTAAACTCACTTCTTTAAAAGAGTTTATATCTAAAAATCGAGAAGATTTTCCTTTTTTAATCGAGGATCTTCAAAATTTGCTTGAAAACATCGTAAGCGCTTCAAAAGCACTTCAAGCAGATATTTCTAAAGCCGGATTACTCAATCACGTATTGGGTGCTCAAGGAAAGCAAAACATTCAAGGAGAAGCCCAGCAAAAACTAGACCTCATTGCCGATAATTTATTTAAAAATGCCTTTGAACAAGGGGGTTTTGTGTGTGGAATTGCTTCTGAGGAAAATGATGATTTTGTGGCATTCGAATCACAAGCCGCCAAAAATGCAAACTACGTTGTTTTGTTTGACCCTTTAGATGGATCTTCAAATATTGATGTGAATGTACCAATTGGCACTATATTTTCAATCTATCGGCGCATAACCAATGTGGGCGCAAAAGCAGAATTGAAGGATATGCTGCAGCCTGGTTCGAAACAGGTGGTTGCTGGCTATGTTTTGTTTGGTTCTTCAACTCTGTTAGTTTTTACTACAGGAAATGGCGTACATGGCTTCACACTTGATACTGCACGAGGTGAGTTTTATTTATCGCATCCTCATTTGAAAATGCCTCAAAATGGAAGGCTATATTCTGTAAATGAGGGCAATCGCAATGATTTTAACCCACAACTTCGCACTTATTTGGCATATTGCCAATCTGATCAAAATCAAACAGGAAAGCCCTATTCTGGGCGTTATATCGGCTCCTTGGTTGCCGATTTTCATCGCAACCTATTAAAAGGAGGTATTTATATCTATCCAGCGGTGTCTTCAGCACCAAAAGGCAGGTTGCGCTTGCTTTATGAATGCAACCCCTTGGCCTTTATTGCCGAGCAGGCCGGCGGCTTGGCTACTGATGGCAATCAGCAAATATTAGATATCGAACCCACTGAACTACATCAAAGGGCAGCCCTTTACATTGGCTCGAAAGAAATGGTAGAAAAGGCCATGGGCCTCAATTAAGATCTCGCCTTAAAGTTAATGGAATAATCCTTTTCTACAATGCCTGCTCCGGGGTCTTTGTTGAATTTGAATTAATTGTAACCACCAGAAATTTTTTGGTTACATAAGAAACTCAACTCATGACAAAGGCATTGGCAATTTTATTTTTGATTTTAAGTATCCATCATGTAGAGGGGCAGTATTATGTGCGCACTAAAAAAAATTTGGGCGTCATTGGCATGTATAATTTTGGCACAAGTAATTCTTCTCTTACTTCTAACGCACTAGAGCCTTCTTTTCAAGTTGGCCTTTGTCGGCAAATTGGCAAATACGCGGTGCCGGAATTGGGTATAAAGGTGAGTCAAAATGCCTTACAGAACAACAGTACTCAAATAGAAGGGCTTTTTGCAGATGTCCATTTTCGTAAAAACCTCTTGAAGTTAAATCAGCGTAAAAAGGGTGCTAAATGTAAGGCAGAAATGCTGGAGTGTTTCATTACGCCTGAATACCATTATCTCTTCAATGCTGCACGCATACAAGACAAGAACCAAGTGGCATTGCGCTATGGTTTGGGCTTGTATCATTTAGAAAGTGGCGGATCAAAAAAATCGCGTGCGTGGCTAACCAAAGTAGAGGTTTATCACAGGAATAATCTGGTTCAATTACAAAACTCACTGAATTTGAGCCCCGCTCCATTGAATAATGAATTTGGCATTGCACTGCGCATTCAGCATTTCAAAACCTATGATTTTTTAAAATAAGTTAGCAATAAATGATTGCTCATAGGTTTTAATGATGTAACTCTTTTAATTATTCGCATTATCATCTAGAGGTTCATTGTGATAATACCATAAAACACAACGCTGATCAATTTATTTTTAACGCTCAATTCTAATTATTATGAAAAAGTTTTTGTCGGTTTCAACCATCGTGGCTGTCAATCTCACTTTATTGTTTGGGATTTTTGCTAACCTGCTTATTTATGGCCGTTCGTGGAGTGATTTTACAAGCCTCCAATTAGAGCATTTCTTTAAACCAGACCCAGTTGCTAATATCACCCTAGTGAGTAGCTTTATATGTTTGCTACTATACAATTTCAATCGATTATTGCGAAGAAATAAGTAAGCTTATGAAATTTTGTTGTTTTTTAAGCCTATCACTATTCATTTTCCCGGTTTTTGCTCAGGGCAATAATAAAGACAGCTTATGTATTGCAAAACTTCAAGAATTAGATAGCGTAATTAGTCAAAAACTATCCAGCTCAATAACAGAGCAGGATATTCTCGAATTTGTGAATTATATGTGGAAAAATGCACATGATGCGGGTTTGCAATTTATATCCGGTTTAATCACGCCCGATTTAGATGAAATGAATAACAATCCGAATCAAGCAGTAAATGAAGCCTATATAACTCAAGGATTTAATCAATTAAAAAACAAAAACAATGTTAGAGTTGAGTCTTTAGGTAAAAATGATTGTTCACAAAATGAGAGCAATAGTATTTATGCAGCTGACTATAAAGTGCATTTTAAAAATACAACGAGTTTTGGCCCCGATACGCCAAATTATTATGAAATAACTGTGTATTGTGTGAATGGCGAATTCACGTGTTTGTTCGGAATCTTGCACAAAATATAAATCAACACAAAAAGCAAATAATTTCTAATGAAAAATCTATTTTTTTTAGCATTTTTTAGTTTCAGTGCAATTACAAGTTATACTCAAGTAGTTACTATCCAAATATTTGAAACATCTCGTTTAAATGGGTATCAAAAATTCTCATCATTAGCTGAATTAATTCAAAATACTGAGGATGAATGGGATGTAAAACCTAATACTTATACATATGACATAGATTTTGATGCTAATAAATGTGTTATAAAAGACGAAAATGGTATAAAGTCAGGAGAATGTAATTTTATTGTTTTATCAAAAGAATCGGATCGAGAATTCCAAATTGAATTTGTAGCTAATGGTCCTGGTGCCGCATCTGGAATTATCATGACACCAACAAAATCCGCATATTATATTGATGATACCATGTTTTATTATTGTACAATATTCAAGACTTCATTTATTTTCTAACATCAAAAGAAAAACCATTAGCCATGAAAACAACAATAATTCTAATATTAGTATTTGTTCATTCGCTTACATTAAAGGCCCAACCAGGAGTTGTGGCAATGCCTGAAACAATGATTCTTTACAGAGGATACGATAATAAAATTGTACCTGTAATTCCCGAGGGTGAGCAGCTTATTTTGGATGTAGAGAATGCCACAGCCCTTCCAGATAGCTTTGAAGTAAATGGAAATGTATATAATGGATATATTTTGCGTCCGGGAGGGGCCAATACGGTAAGTCTAAAATTGAAAGGCCGAAGTTCAGATGGGTTTATTCACGATCATGGCACTTTCAAATATAGAGTGAAAGCCATGCCTCAACCTGAGTTAATGAATGATGAAATATCTAAAAGATCTGGATGTCGTATAACCCTTATCCTTAGGGATAGCCCATTGGAAGTAAGTTATAATGTTACGGGTGGTCATATTGCTACTTCTGCTGGCGAATTTATTTTCTTTTCAGGGAGTGTTATACCCGCCTCATCGATTGCAAAAATGGAACTTGGTAAAGAAGTAGTAGTAGTTGTAAACTATACTTCTAATGGTGGTCCGAGTTCCTTAACTGCTGCGCTTAAAGTAGTGCCCTAATAATTTGAACTAATAAATGAATAGACATGAAAAAGCTAATCATTTTGTTATTCCCATTTATTGCATTTGCACAAATTGATAACACAAAACTTCAACATGAATTTGTTAAAGAATTAAATTCATATCGAGTTAGTAAAGGTTTAAATGTAGTTAAACTTACCGATTCTGATAATAAGAAGGCTGAATGTCAAACAAGATATTGTGTTAGTATTGAAACATTAACACATGATTATCCTGAATTTAAATCGGTATATGCAGAATGTGGCGCTTTTTTATCAAATTTACCTGATGCCAGATATTGTTTAAATGGATGGATTAACAGTCCATCTCATAATTATCTTTTGTTATTGCCTGATATTGATACAATTGGTATTTTTTGTAGCGCCGGCGTTAATGATAATGAAAATGGTTATTTTATTTTTTTAGTTTTAAATTAAAATATATCAAACATAAAAAATGGGGTAGCTTAATAACTACCCCATTACTATTGTTTATAAATTCTATATCAGACATATTAAAAAATTAGACATTCTATACTTCGGCCTCCAAAACTTGACATATTATTTTTTAGGTTTGCTATATCTTGGCGCTTTGCTACCTTTTGCTGGTTTAGATCTTCTTTTATCTGGCCAAGTAATTTCAGCAGCAAAATCACCTGAAACTTATTGCTAGCAATACCAATTTTAACATTTAAAATTCTAGAGGGGTTCGGAAAATTTAAAAACTGAGCCAATGCTTATGTTTTAGCAATTTAAGATCTCGCCTTGAGGTCAATGGTATAATCCATCTCAACTACACTTGCTCCTGGATCTTTGTTGTATTTGACCTCGCGTTTGATGCGCTCTTTGATATCGTTTATTGTGCGGTCATCAGTACATGTTGTTTCAGATTTTATAGTCCTAAACCCGATTACTTGCCCGTTGGCATTGACTTGTACCTTGAATTTAATGCGGCAATCAAAATCATTTTTATATTGTGGTAGACTTACATTATTTAACCGAATCCTACCTTGTCCAGACCCTCTTCCATCTTCAGTTCCATCGCCCTCTCCATTTCCATTGCCTGGCCCACCAAATTGCCCAGTTCCAGAACCGTTTCCATTACCACTGCCGCCACCCCCGAAGAAATTTGTGGGTTGAGGGGAAGCGCTAGGCTTTTGTCCATTTGTTGAATTGTGGTTATTGGAATTTCCGTTATTGCGGTTAAAATCACTTCGGTACGTGGTTGCTACCCTTTCAGTTTGGTCTGCTGCAGACCCTATGCGTCCAGAGCCCGGAGTTCCGCCACCCCGAGAACCACCCGAAACATCCGCAAGCGAAACATTATCTATCTGAAATTCTTCAATGACTTCATCAGAGCGCAGCGGCGGGGTGTCAATTAATTGATCAGGCCTTGCATCAAATTTTATAAAAAAAGCAACAAAAAACATAAATAACAACCATAAGCTACTTATGATTAGTGAATTTCTTGCGTCTACTTGTTCCTTTTCTCGATCTGATTGGAGTTTGTCCATGATGATAAAAATTTGATTTACCCTTCCTTGGTAGCAATAATCATTTTTAAGTCATTGAGCATGCCAATTTTTAATAAATCCACGAGTTCTTGAACTTCTGCATCAAAAGGCAAGCGCAATATGACGGTATTATCGTCGAGTTTCTTGGTTTGGTCAATCAGCACGCCCTCAAGCTGATCCATTGCAATTTCGTCGTTATTGACATAAAAGTGACGTTGTTTATTTTCGTCAAATTTTAGTGTAAGCGTAACGTGTTGTTGTTGCGTTTTTTCATTGGCGTCTGACTTGGGTAGTGGCACCTTAATAACATTGGGGTTTGCCAGAGTTGAGATGATCAAAAAGAACAACAATAAAAAGAACATGATATCGCTCAAAGCAGAAGTAGCAACCTCTGCATGAAACCGTTTATTTCGCTTTATTGCCATCTTTAGGGTCTATTAATTTTACAAACTCAAGGTTTATTTTCTGAATTGCAAGCGCATAATTGTCTATAATTCCATTCAAAATATGGTAGGCGGTAAAGGCGATTATACCCACAATTAATCCAGAACCTGAAGAAATCATTTTTTCATATAGCCCTCCTGAAATATTACCAATAGAAACATTTTCGGAAATCGAGATATTATAAAAGATCTTTATAACACCAGATATAGTACCAATAAAACCGAGCGTAGGGGCTATTCCTGCAATAAGGCCAAGATGATTGAGATTTTTTTCCATTTTACTTATCTCAATATTGGCTACTTTTTCCATGTTGGATTCTATTTGGCTAACGGGTCTTCCGATCGATTGAATGCCTTCTTGAATGACAGATCCAAAGGCGGTTTGGTCTTGGCTGGCCACATTGAGTGCATTCTGAATTTTTTGTTCCGATCCTGATTTAAGAATCTCATTAATACTAGCTATGACTTCTTTTTTTTGAGCAGTCATACGTCGGATATACAAAAAGCGCTCTACAGCAACATAGGTCGAATAAAAAAGTAAAAGTGCAATGGGGATTAAAAATACGCCCCCCTTCATTAAAAAATCTATGGCTGATATCTCTTCAACAGTTTTAAAGGCTTCCTTTGAGCCATTGGTTGAAACTTGCGCATTGAGTAAGCCAGCGCTTATCAAAAAGATTGCAGTTAAAATGTGTTTTTTTGTTTGCTTCATAATCGAAAATCTAATTTGGTAGGATAAAATTAGTAAATGCTATTAGCCACATGTTTGGCGACATTTGGAGATATTCACACCAGATTGTTATTAGTAACGCAAAGTTCTTAAAAGGTGACATTTATTTTCTTCATGGTGGATACTTTGTTTAATTTTGCAGCCCCGCATGGAATTAAAGCACTTTATCAAAACCCTTGCCAAACATTCGGCCATTGACCGAACAGCTGCAGCCTTGGAGCTTAGTGAGGCGCGCATACACTGGAAAGGTCTTATAGGATCTGCAAAGTCTTTACTTTCAATTTTGGTGGCTGATCAAGTGCCGGGGATACACCTTTTTGTTTTAGCCGATAAGGAAGAAGCAGCTTATTTTCTAAATGATTTAGAAGGGCTTTCCCCTCAAGACAATCGCGTTCTGTTTTTTCCATCATCTTACAGAGTCCCGTATCAATTGGAGCAAACCGACAATGCAAATGTTGTTGCTAGGGCAGAGGTCTTAGAAAAAATTAGCGACAAACGATCTGTATGGATTGTCACCTATCCTGAGGCTTTATTTGAAAAAATCCCCTCCAAAAAAAATCTTGTTAAGCATACGATGCGCTTAGAAGTCTCTAAGTCTTATAGTACTGATTTTTTAAATGAATTACTATTAGAATACCAGTTTGAGCGCGTTGATTTTGTCTATGAACCCGGCCAATTTTCTATACGCGGTGGTATTTTAGATGTATTTTCTTATGCAAATGAAAATCCATTCCGCATCGAATTTTTTGGCGATGAAATAGAAAGTATTCGCACTTTTGACCCCTCCAGTCAATTATCAATAGTTAGCCATCAATTTTTCAATGTGATTCCCAATATTCAAATGGGTCACAGCATGGATGTCCAGGAAAGTTTATTGGGTTTTGTTGGCATTGAGGCCACTTGCTGGATGGCAGACGTAGAGCGCACTTATGAGATATTAAAGCGAGAATACGAGCGAGCTGTTGAAATTCATAGCAAACATGAAGGGCCAGTGACATATGCCTTACCACATGAAAAATTTGTTTCACATCTTGACTTTGAAAAACAACTCAGAGCACATCGCCTTATAGAATTCGGCCCTAAATACAATTTTAGGGCAACACATGCTGAAGAATTTGACTGTCTGCCTCAACCAAGTTTTAACAAGGATTTTGAGCGCTTAGATTCAGACCTAAAATCAAGACGCGCTCAAGGATTTGAGAATTTAGTTTTTTCCAATCAACCGCGCCAGATTGAACGCTTATATCAAATTTTCATGGATATGGGTCTTGAGGCAGAATTCACAGCCTTGCCCTTGGCACTGCATGAGGGTTTTATCCTTCCTAGTGTCAAGCTTGTCTGTTACACAGACCATCAATTATTTGAACGTTATCATCGATTTAGGCTAAAAGAAGGCTTTAGACAGGCCAAACAAGCCCTAACAATTAAAGAGATTTACCAGCTACAAAAAGGTGATTATGTAACGCACATTGATCACGGAATTGGGCAGTTTTCTGGTTTAGAAACCATAGATGTTAATGGAAAGGAGCAAGAAGCCATTCGTTTGGTATACAAAGATGGCGATGTTCTGTATGTTGGCATCCATTCTTTACATCGCATTTCTAAATTCACGGGAAAAGAGGGGAGCGCACCAACACTTAATAAATTAGGCACGCAATCTTGGTCTAATTTAAAGAACAAGACCAAAAAGAAAATCAAGGAACTTGCCTTTGATTTGATTAAACTTTATGCCCAACGAAGAAGTAAGCCTGGATTTTCATTTAGCCCTGATAGCTATTTGCAAAATGAGCTTGAAGCTTCATTTATGTTCGAAGATACACCCGACCAATTCAAAGCCACTCAAGATATCAAACGAGATATGGAGTCCCCTCGACCGATGGACCGTTTAATTTGTGGGGATGTTGGTTTTGGAAAAACAGAGGTAGCCATTCGTGCAGCATTTAAGGCTGTTGCGGATTCAAAACAAGTTGCAGTTTTAGTTCCAACAACAATATTATCATTGCAACACTTCCGCACCTTTAAAAATAGATTGGAGGGCTTGCCAGTAACTGTAGAATATATTAATCGCTTTAAGTCTAGTAAAGAGATCACCGCGACACTTAAAAGGTTAGCTGAAGGTCAAATTGATATTTTGGTTGGCACGCATGCCTTGGTTGCAGATCGTGTAAAATTCAAGGATTTAGGTCTTATGATTATTGACGAAGAGCAAAAATTTGGAGTAGCAGTAAAAGACAAGCTAAAAACTTTGCGCACCAGTGTAGATACACTAACCCTTACTGCAACGCCAATTCCTCGCACGCTGCAATTTTCTTTAATGGGGGCTCGTGACTTAAGTATCATTAATACACCGCCTCCCAATCGCCAACCCGTTTTAACAGAAATTGTTTCCTTTAATGAAGAATTAATAAGGGATGCGATTGCTTATGAAGTAGGGCGAGGTGGTCAGGTTTTTTTCGTAAATAACCGTTTATCGAATATTCGGGAGCTTTCAGGAATGATCCAGCGCTTGTGCCCTGGGGTAAGGGTTGGAATTGGACATGGACAAATGGATGGGAAACAACTTGAAAAAGTGATGCTCGATTTTATTGAAGGTGCTTATGATGTTCTGCTGGCCACAACAATAATTGAATCGGGAATTGATATTTCCAATGCCAATACGATTATCATCAATGATGCTCATCAATTTGGCCTTAGTGACTTGCACCAATTACGTGGTAGGGTAGGACGAAGCAATAAAAAAGGATTTTGTTATCTCATTGCTCCTAAATTTAGCATCATGACTTCTGAAGCACGAAAACGCCTAGAAGCTTTAGTGCAATTTTCAGATTTGGGTTCGGGCTTCAACATTGCCATGAAAGACCTCGATATTCGTGGTGCAGGAAACATGTTGGGAGGTGAACAAAGTGGTTTTATAGCAGAAATTGGTTTTGAGATGTATCAAAAAATCTTAAACGAGGCCATGCAAGAACTCAAAGAAGCTGAATTTAAAGATCTTTTTGAACAGCGGCATAGTGATCAATTAAATGGCTTTGTTCAAGATTGCATATTCGAAACCGATTTGGAAGTTCGCATTCCGGATCACTATGTCAATCAGGTTGCCGAACGCTTAAGTTTATATCAAGCTTTAGATGATTTAAAGGATAAGGCGGCCCTTAATACTTTTAGTGCTGAACTTATTGATCGTTTTGGACCGCTTCCAAAGGAGGTAAAGGAGTTGTTGTTTTCCTTTGAGTTGCGCTGGTTAGCACAATCAATGGGCTTGGAGCGCTTGGTGCTTAAGTCTGAAAAACTTGTAGGGTATTTTATTTCCAATCCGCAATCACCTTTTTACGAAACTCAGGATTTTCAAAACATATTAAATGGCATTTTGGCTCAGCCCAATGGCTACAAACTTGTTCAGAAAGGAGACAAATTGCGTTTGGTAATTGAACCCATTGAACATATAAAAGATGCTTTTGAAAAATTGGCTTTATTACAACAATAGCCCTCAATTTATATCATGAATTAAAACACTATTTTTGCGCTTACTTCGAACTTTTAAACCTTATCCTTGTTTAACCTTTAAAACTTTTAAAATGAAAAATTTAGCAATCACAATTGTTGGTGCTTTCGCCTTATTCTCTTTTGTAGCAGTTCAAACTGGCCTGTGGTCAGTTGATGGTGCTCACTCTCGTTTGGGCTTCACCATTGTACATAATGGAATTACTAATGTGCATGGTAATTTTACCAAATTCACCATGGAGGTAAACACACCAAATGAAGACTTTAACGAGGCTACGATTATACTCAATGCCGAGGCATCTTCAGTCAATACTGGCATAGAGGCGCGAGATAATCATTTGCGCACAGCAGATTGCTTTGATGTAGAAAAATATCCAAGTATTGTTTTCAAAAGTAATGCTGTAAAAGAAACTAAAATCAAAGGCACCTACACCATTGAAGGTGACCTTACCATGCATGGGGTTACTAAAAATGTCGTTTTGACCGGTGTGCATACGGGCTCTAGTAAAAATCACAAAGGCACTCCAGTCGCAGGCCTTCATATTACTGGTGCTGTTAAGCGTTCTGAATTTGGAATGGGCCAAGTGAGCCCTGGGCTTTCTGACGAGGTAAATCTTGTTGCAGATTTGGAAATAGTTCAAAACTAGAATAATGATGAAAGCAGCTTTATTGCTAATTACATGTCTTTTTAGTTTAACTGCTTTTTCTCAGGCATATAAACTAGCCGAAGGTTATAAAATTGATTTTTCAAATTCTGATGTCAGTGGTAATTTCAAAAAGTTGAGTAGCCCGTCTATTTATTTTGACCCGAGTAATTTAGAAAAATCTCAATTGAATTTTAAAATTGAAGTCGCATCCATCAACACAGGAAATGCGCTGCAAAATAAGCATGCATGCGGAGAGGAGTGGTTTAATGCCAGCAAATTTCCATTTATTCAATTCAATTCATCAAAAATTGAAAAAACTTCCCAAGGATATAAAGCAATTGGCAAATTGCAAATGCATGGTGTAACAAAAGAAATAAGCATACCATTTACTTTTACTAAAAGTGGCGCTAAGGGCACATTTATTGCTAATTTTAGTGTAGTTAGAACTGATTATCAAATTGGTAAAAAAAATGGTGGGGTTGCAGAAACCATTAAGATTGATGCCTCCATTCCGGTAATAAAAAAATAGATTATGATACGCACATTGATTTTTGGATTTATAATTGCAACATTATCTTCTATTGTTGTTGGGGTTTTCTTGAATTACTTTTATTCCTTTGAATTCGATGAATCCATTAAAATTTTACCTATCTGGAAAGTTATTCTAGCTTATTTTATTCTGTCTTTATCCTTTTCTGCCTTGGGTTTTTTCTTTGAAAGGCTTTGGAAAAACAGAGGTCTTTTTGTCTTGAATGCCTTGATTAGTTTTAGTGCAGTTGCACTGATCGGGTTTCCAATAAAATATACAAATACAGAAATTGACACCTCATTTTTCCCAATTGTAGCAATTCCTTGCCTCTTTATATTGCCTATTATTTGGCTGTCGTTTCAACCTATAGTTTTTAGTAAAAAATAAATGGCATTTTGGCACAAAACTTGAAAGGATACATTTGTATCCTTTTTTTTTGAAAAAAAGGGTAAAAATGACAACGAAATCTAGGTTTTGACGTATAATATATGATGTTGTATCGATTAAGCACAATCTTTTTATTCATGGTGTTACTAGCACCCCTAAAAAGTACTGCTCAATTAATCACCAATAATGCGCTTAATCCTCAAAGTTTGGTGCAAAATGTTTTGCTCGGAAATGGCGTAACAGTTTCCAATGTAACTTACAATGGCAGCCCTGTTGCCATTGCGCAATTTACTGCAAATAATACCACTTTAGGAATAAATAGTGGCATAGTTCTCACTACAGGTACGACCCTACCCAATGGCAATGGCCCTCAAGGCCCTAACAATGCTTCGGGAGCGGGTGTAGATAACAATATGGGCGGGTTCAATTTACTCTCCCAAGCAATAAATGGCACACAAACCTATAATGCTGCCATTTTGGAATTTGATTTTGTGCCATATGCTGATACTGTTCGCTTTAAATATGTGTTTGGCTCCGATGAATATCCGGAATTTGCTCCTCCCAATAATACGACATACAATGATGTATTCGGATTTTTTATATCCGGACCAGGAATCACTGGTTTTCAGAATATTGCTAAACTCCCAAATGGTGCAGTTGTATCTATTAATAATGTTAATAGCATCACCAATTCCTTTTATTTTGTCAATAATGGAGATGGCAATACGGCGCCCTATAACCAAAGTGCGCAATACATTCAATACGATGGCTTTACCAAAGTGCTAGAAGCTGTTTCGCAAGTTCAGTGCGGTCAAACTTATCATCTGATTATTTCAATTGCCGATGTCGGTGATGGCCAATGGGACTCGGGTATTTTTTTGGAAGCAGCTAGTTTATCAACCATTACGCCTATAGAAATTAGCCATTCGCTTTCTCAACAAGTATTTACTAATCCAGATTGGATGGCCGAAGGATGTGTTAGCGCAAACGTTACCATTGAACGCCAAGCAAATATTAATCAGTCCTTAACCATACCTGTTCAAATTAGTGGTACAGCCACCAATGGCATTGATTATACAGGAGTTCCATCTAGTATCACTTTTAATCCGGGGCAATCAACCTATAGTTTCACAATACAATCACTTACAGATGTGCAAACCGAAGGTCTCGAAACGCTAACTTTAACTTTTCCGATTGCCGATCCATGTGGAAATATAACGCCATTGGTTTTGAATCTTTGGATACAAGACAACCAACCCCTAGAGATGAATTTGAGTACCTCCTCGGTGGCATGCCCTGGTGAACCTGTAACCATTGTATCTCAAATTAATGGAGGAATTCAGCCTTATACTTATCAATGGAGCACGGGTCAAAATACGCCAAGTATTACTTTCACTCCTACTTCCACAGAGGCCATTTGGCTGATGGTAACAGATGCTTGTTCTGGTACTCCATCTTATGACACCATTATTGTTAGTGTGCCGGTTTTTACGCCTCTCCAGCTTCAAATGGGCCCGGATATCACGGAAATTTGCCCAAATATTCCAGCTACAATTGGAGCCACAGCCATCGGCGGAGCAGGTATTTATACTTACCTATGGACAAGCAATGGACTCCCGATTGGCGCTAATGATTCATTAAATGTGAATCCAAGTGTAACCACAACCTATATTTTAAATGTAAGCGACAACTGTGGCAATTCACTAAGCGATTCTATAGTTTACACCATCACAAGCCCACCGTTGGTAGTGCAAACCAATGGGCCCTTTCAAGTTTGTCCTGGCGATAGTGTGCAGCTAAGTGTTTTAGCCAGTGGAGGTTATGGGACGTATTATTTTCTTTGGTCCAATCAACAAACTACACCCCAAATAATGGTTGCTCCTCAGCAAACAACATCCTATTTTGTTCAGGTATCTGATGAATGTCAAACATTTTCTGTAAACGCCATTACGCAAGTTCAGGTGGTAAAACCTATTGCTAATTTTTATTTTTTGAATCAAAATCCTATGCAAGGTTTGCCCATCCAATTTGAAAATGCCTCTCAAAATGCGTGGTCTTACACGTGGTCTTTTGGCGATGGTAATGGATCGTATTTAGTAAATCCGACACATACCTTTATAGCTCCCGGCCCCTATGAAATAACCTTGGTAGCAAGTGATCAACAGGGGTGCATAGATAGTATTTCTAAATGGATTAATATTGCTCCTGAACGCTTCATATATTTACCAAACTCCTTTACACCAGATGGCGATGGGCTAAACGACTTTTTTTATGGTCGTTTTATTGGATTAATGAGTGCAAGATTTTACATCTTTAATCGATGGGGAGAACAAATATTTTTCTCCGACCAACTTAATTTTGTTTGGGATGCCACCGATGGGGGTACACCAGTGCAAGACGGTACTTATTCTTGGTACCTGATTTACGAAGTTCAAAAAGGTATTTTTGAGGACTTATCGGGTCACGTCAATGTAATTCGCTAGTCTTTAAAAAATCAATCATTGGAAATAATTTCAAAAAGCTCATTTAGATTCGGTGAAATAATGATTTCAATACGTCTATTCTTTGCTTTATCATTAGGATCTACCGGATGATATTCGCTGCGACCAGCCGCCATGATTTGAGTTGGCGACATATTGGAATTCGCTAGCATTAATTCCACAACAGAAGTTGCTCTTAGGACTGAAAGTTCCCAATTGTTTTTTGGAGATACACTACTATTGAGCTTGTCTGTATCAGTGTGCCCTTCGACGACAATTTCTAAATCACGTTCAGTTTCAAGTACCCTAGCTAGCTCAACAAGGGCAGACTTACCTTCATCTTCCACTTTTGTTGATCCTGATCCAAAAAGCAATTTGGCCTCGAGGCTTACATATATTTTACCGTTTTTTTGTACCACGGTGAGGCCTTGATTCTCAAAATTGCGCAAGGCATTGGCTACACGTGCTTTTAATAATTGTATTTTGGCCTCCTTGTTGCGAATTAGTTCTTCAAGCTCATTGACACGTTTTTCACGTTCAATCAATTGAGCTTGTTTTGCTTGTAACTCTTGATCTAGCTTTAGAAGGGCGTCTTCTTTAAGTTGTAGTTCCTTTGTTTTTTGTTCGAGTTGGGTTTGAAGGGTTGCAGTTTCCTTAGCAGACAAATTTTTAAGTTTATCAAAAGAATTTTCCAGTGCTTTATATTGCGTTTCAATGGATTCTTGTTCGCGTTTTAATAATCTAATTTGGTTGCCAAGATTATTGGTATCGCCTCGCAAGCGGCTCACTTCCTTAGCTGCTAGATCATATTTGATTTGAAGATCTTTAGAAAGCACTTCGTAATCACTGCTACTTTTCTTGTATTTAGCTAGTTCTTCACTGCATGATTTTTCACGCTCTAATAACTCATTGTATTTTTTAGATGGAACACAAGCGCTAAATAAAATTGAAAGGATTACAAACGAAAGCAAGTATTTTTTCATGGGAATTACTTTTTTTACAAAGTTGTTATTTAAAACGATAGAATATTTGGCTTTTTTTTGATGTTATAAACACCAAATTTTGCATAAAGTAACACATTGATGCAATTTTTAGTCCATAGTAATTGAATTGCTTAACTTTGTGCCATGAGTGTTAATACCCAAAAAAAGAAGTTACAGGAGGCCAAGAATTATTTAGAACAAAATAACCTAGGAGCCTTAAAATCTGCATTGGCTATCTATAAACAATATGGTACGCCAGACATTCTTGTTCTTCTTTTTCAGACACTTCAATCCCGAGATCGCAGTCAGCAACAAGAAATTTTGCAGTTTTTATCCGATGTAACAGACCTCAATACTGTTCAAGTTTTCATTGACTTCTTGCAAGATCAATCTGATGCGGCCTTGCGTAAATTGATCCTTTCGGCAATTTGGAATTCTAAGTTGCCTTTTGATGAGCACCTTCCATTTTTTGTAATGTTGGCTACCCAAGGAGATTTTTTAGAAGCGCTTGATTGTTTAACAATTATTGAAAATATGACAGGTCCATTTGATGAATCTCAGCTTCTAGAATCACAGTTATTACTCAAAGAATATTTAGAAGAACGCGCCCCACAGAGCGATCAAAAAGCACAAATAATGAGTGAAATAGCGCGATTTGTGAAAGAACAGAATGAGGGTATTGATGCAGATCTACTACTAGATAACCAATAAAATATGAGCGAAATCTTACTCCAATCAATGACGGGTTTTGGTAAATCTTTTGGGCAATTCCAGGGCAAAAAAATAGCTGTGGAAATTCGCTCCTTAAATTCAAAAAGTCTGGATCTAAATCTAAAAATTCCCGCGGTGTACCGAGATTTAGATACGCAAATCCGCAAACAAATTACATCGGCTTTAATGCGAGGTAAAATAGATTTAAGCATTTATATTGAAAATGAGGATCCTTCTCAAACAAGTTTAATAAATGAACAATTAGCTACGGCTTATTTTGAACAGTTAAAGGCGCTAAATAAATCTTGGGAATCCAAGACCTGGGGGACCAACACACAAGACTATCTTTCATTGGTATTGCGAATGCCAGATGTTTTAAATAGTCAACTTGAAGAAATTTCAGAAGCAGAGGCAGACTTAATTTATAATTTGGTTAAACAAGCCTGCACTCAACTTCAAAATTATCGTCGAGAGGAGGGCAAAGGCTTAGCAAAAGATCTAATGCAGCATATAGAAAATATTCGCTTAGAAATGGACGCTATTGTTCCATATGAAAAAGAACGCGTAAAGCAAATTAAAGAGCGTATACAAAAAGGACTTGCAATGATAGATGAAAGTCGGGTCGATATAAATCGTTTGGAGCAAGAGATGATTTATTATGTGGAAAAATTGGATATTTCAGAAGAAAAACAAAGACTTCAACAGCATTTAAATTATTTCAATGAGACACTCTTTGAGGAAGCCTCAGGCAAGAAACTCGGATTTATCGCTCAAGAGATGGGTAGGGAAATAAATACACTTGGCAGTAAATGTAATCATTCAGAAATTCAGCGTCGAGTGGTCATGATGAAGGATTATCTTGAAAAAATCAAAGAACAAGTTCTAAACGCATTGTAATGATGTTGCCAAAACTAAGTATAATAATTTCTGCTCCATCAGGCGCTGGTAAGTCTACGGTAGTTGCTGCCTTATTAAAACAATTGCCCCAGTTAGCGTTTTCGGTTTCCGCTTGCTCTAGATCACCAAGAAAAAATGAACGCGATGGTGTGCACTATTATTTTTTAGATCAAGATTCTTTTAAACACCGTATTGACGCGGGTGAATTTTTTGAATGGGAAGAGGTTTATCCAGGCATGTATTACGGAACTTTACAATCTGAATTAGTACGTATCTGGGCCGAAGGGAAAGTTGTTGTTTTTGATGTTGATGTATTTGGTGCGATTCAAATAAAATCAAAATTGCGTGCAGAAGCCCTGTCAATTTTCATTCAACCACCGAATTTAGATTCACTAGAGGAGCGTTTACGCAATCGCCAAACTGATAATGAACAAAAAATTCAATTGCGATTAGCAAAGGCTACACAAGAGATGGAGCAAGCATCGGCATTCGACAAAATTGTAATAAACGATGACTTAAACGAGGCTGTTGAAAGGGTAAAAAGCCTCATATTAGATTTTATTCAGCGATGAGGGTAGCACTGTATTTTGGCACATTCAATCCAATTCATGTTGGACATCTAGTTATAGCCAATCACATGGCCCAGCACCCACAAATAGATCAAGTATGGCTGGTTGTAACACCACATAATCCACTCAAAGAAAAATCTACTTTGCTTGCAGATCATCTGCGCTTAGACATGGTTCGTGAAGCCATTTATGAACATCCTCTCTTAAAGGCAAGTGATATAGAGTTTAAATTGCCAAAACCCAACTATACCATTTCTACCTTAACTCATCTTAAAGAATTATATCCAAAGCATGAATTCAGCTTGTTAATTGGTGCAGACAACCTCTTTACTTTTCATAAGTGGTTCAATTGGGAACAAATTCTTGCCCATCATAAATTATATGTTTATCCGCGCAACCCGCAAACCCCACAAAGTGAAAAAGATAGTTTTAAACTACTTGATCATCCTCATGTTCACATGATTGACGATGTGCCAATTTTGGGAATAAGTGCTAGTTTAATTCGATCTAGATTAGCCGCAGGAATAGATTGTTCATTTTTATTGACTGAAAGGGTGAGCCAATATATTTCAAGCGGCGGGTTGTATCGAAAGTAGTTATTTGAAATAGATATAAAAAGGGGAGCATTACTCCCCTTTAATTTGTCATGGATAATGCTAGAGCTTAATAAATTTTTGTTGTTGCGTCCCAAATATGTCCGTAAGTTCAATAAAGTAGGTGCCTTGAGCAAGATTGTTAATATCAAAGCTCGCTAATGCCTCAAAAGTGGTAATCGTTTCTATACTTTTTCCACTGAAATCACGCAGTGTTAGTTTTGAGGCACTGCCACTCACAAGCCCACTTACAAAAATGGTGTTTGAGGCTGGGTTTGGTTCTAGGCTGAAGGGTTGAATGATTTGTTCAATAATTCCGCCAGATCCAACAACAATTTTATATCCATCAAAAGAAACTGTTTGCGTTATTGGTGTAGGAGGTAAGCCAGGTAATAATACTACCAAAACTGTGGCAGTGACATCTACCGTTACAGGGAATACATCTACTGAATCTGTGGTACCAAAAATGTTGGCACATCCATTGTTTCCACCTAAATAGGTACAATTGCTAATATTGCACGCAAAATCAAAACCAGGAGGCAGGCCTTGGAGTGTGTCTATGGTAAATTGCTGAATTACAGAACCAACGAATTGTCCGCTTGGGTCAATTTCTGGGGTTACCGACGCAGGCACCTTAAAATTGATATCCGTTGAATAGGCCACATTTGGCATTGCAGGAGGTAAGTTTTGAGTTGTATCCGGCCAAATGCCATAGGTTGAATCCACAAAATTGGCACCTGGCGTACATGATTGCCCCCAAGAAAGAAGGTAAGTCATTGTAAATAAAGAAGTAAGTACTAGTTTTTTCATGGTGAGTTTTTAAAGATTGAAGTAAATGTACAATTATTTTGTTTTTACATTACAGGTTATTTTACGCACACGAATTAAAATTAAATGGCAATTCACTGCTTTGCCTAACTTTGTACAATGGTTATTTATAATGTTACAATTAGTATTGATCAACATATAGCTGTAGATTGGCTTGAATGGATGCGTTCAAAACATATACCCGATGTTTTAAAAACCGGTTGTTTTTTGGAATGTAAATTATCCAAGTTAAATGGTCATGAGGAGGGAGGCTTAAGTTATTCTGTTATGTATTTGGCACCGAATCAAGACGCACTGGACCTCTATCAAAACCAATATGCTGCAGCCTTGCAACAAGAGCATTTGCTTCGTTTCGATGGAAAATTTGCGGCTTTTAGAACCACGCTAAGTGTAATTGAAACATTCAATAGATGAGTGTTAGACCAAAAAAACAGCTAGGCCAGCATTTTTTAAAAGACCCTGGTACTTGTCAAAAAATCGCCCGACAGATACTGTGGACAGATCAAACACGCAAAGTATTGGAAATCGGCCCGGGAATGGGTGCACTGAGCAAATTTCTATGGGATTTACCTCAAATTGATTTGTGGCTTTTGGATGTAGATATAGAATCTATAGATTATCTGAGGGCAACTTATCCGATTTACGAGGATCGCATTCTTTTTGGTGATTTTTTGCGTTTGGACCCTAGTTCAATTTTTGATCAAGATTCTTTTATTGTTGTGGGTAATTTCCCATATAATATTTCGTCCCAAATTTTATTTAAGTGTTTGGAACATCGCGACCAAATACCTCAAATCATGGGAATGTTTCAAAAAGAGGTTGCAATTAGGGTGGCACAAGCTCCAGGTTCAAAAGAATATGGGATAATCAGTGTCTTACTTCAGACATTCTACGATATTGAATATTGTTTTACTGTAGATGAGCATGTTTTTATACCTCCCCCAAAAGTTAAAAGTGGTGTAATTCGATGTATTCGAAACAATCGCGATCAATTGCCCTGCAATGAACAGCTCTATTTTAAGGTTGTTAAAATGGCCTTCAATCAAAGACGAAAAACATTAAGAAACTCTTTGCGAGCTTTGCTCAAAGACGTACCCTTGGATAAAAAATTTGAGAATCAGAGACCTGAAAGATTGAGTGTAGATGATTTTATTGAGCTAACAGTTTTTATTGAAGGAATTTCTAAAAAGGACTAAACCCTTCTTTTGATTGAACGCGAATTTGCATCCCATTTTTAAATAATTTCTTGCTAACTAATTGTCCATTTTCATTATAGGCCAGAAACCAACCATCTTTAAGGCCATTGTTATAATTTATTACATAAACCAATCGGCCATAGCGGTCATATTGTTTAAAAACGCCATGTAATTTACCATATCGATACTGAGCTACAATAGTTGGAACCACCCCACCAGGGTAATAGTTGATCCAAGTTCCATGCTTGAGGCCATGATAGTATTTTCCAACCTCTTTGATTTGATAATCCACTTGTGAATATGACTCAAAGGATCCGTGGAGGTCTGAAACCGTTTCCTTTAGCCCCATAATAGCTATTCCTTCAGCGACATTTTTTTGCGTAAAAACTTTAAAATGTTGTTTTTCTTTTAGCCTACCGTTGTTGTAATAACTCAACCATTCAGAAACTTTATTTCCTTTTTTATAGGTTCCTGAAATTAAGAGTACACCTTCGGGAGAAAAGGATTTCCACTCCCCATCGAGAAGGCCGTTTTCAAAGGTGGTTTTGTCTTTTAAGCGCCCATTTTCCCAGTAATTGAACCATTCGCCCTCTTCTTTGCCAAGTTCGTAAGTCCCGCTCATAAGAAGTGTTGAGTCTTCGTACCAGGTTTGCCAATGGCCTTTACGCAAATCATTTTCATAAGACCCTGTCCTGTATAATGCTCCGTTTGGATAAAAATAGATCCAATTACCGGTCCTAAGATCAGTATTATAATGTGCCTCATAAGACAACTGACCATTAGAAAAGTAATAGTGCCAAGTGCTGTCTTGTTTCCCTTCCTTGAAATATCCATGCATGTCCAAGTTGCCATCTTGAGTGAACCATTTCCAAAAGCCTTGTTTTTGACCAAGTTGATAATTGCCAAAGGTGAGGGTGTCGGTAGTTGTATTCATAACAAGATACTCACCATTCAATGAGTCCGATTGATATGTAACACGTTTTTCTAGATTACCTTCATAGCTATAGAACTCCCATGTCCCATCTTTTTTCCCTTTATCAAATGCACCTCGTACCGATAAGAACCCATTGGCAGTTCGTTCTTCAAAAGGCCCAGTTTTTAATCCGTTTTGGAAGGTATAGAACTCCTTTACAACCCCATCAATATAGTAGCTTATAATTTGCCCATTTCCATCTTTTATTGTCTGTAAATGTGTACTATCTGCCTCCCAATAGGCTTGTAAATAAACGGTGTCGTTTTGAACATTTTCAATAGATTTAGGGCTGCCATCTTCGTAATAATAATGCCACACACCTTTAGGGCTGCCCAACTCAAACTGCCCGCTTATCAATAATTTTCCATCTGACGCATATTGCTTATAGGTAGAATCGGGCACGTTAAATTTGTAGAAAGATTCTTCTTTTATTTGTTTGGAAGGGTAATAAAAAATCCGCTTTCCGTACAAGCGGTTTCGATAGTAATTTGCTTCTTCTTCTATTTGCCCATCGTAATTATAATAGAGCCATTTGCCATGTTTTTCGGTTGTTTTGGGCGAGATTGGGCTCGTAAAATAAGCACCAGATGCTTGCAGATGTTTTTTTTGACCATCCCAATACAAGCGAACTTTTGGACTCAGATTTTCTTTAAGCACTTTATATTCTTGTGCCTTTATGTTGATTTGAAAAAAGATAATTAGTAACAAAAAAATCAGTCGCCTCATTACAAGAATCTTTGGAGCATAAAAAACAATCCAAATCCTATAAAAATGATGCCAATTAATTTATTTAGGGTTTGAAGTAGGCTTACCGTAACTAGGTTTCGAATTCTTTTTGCTGCAAAAATTTTAACTACATCAATTGAAAAGAATGTGATTAAAACAATTACTAGAAACACAATTAAAAATAGATTACCGGTTGTATGGCTTTCTCTCTTTGCAACCGAGACCACGCTCAACCAATAAAAAACAACCATGGGGTTGGCAAAATTTAATAAAAAACCTTTGGCAATGAGCAAACCAAAGTTTTTATTAGGATCGGCACTCTCTTTTATTTGATATTTTTCAGTAACATCTTCAAATTCTTGATCGCCATCATGCATTTTGGTTTTTTTAAATAAATTGACGATCCCATAAGTGATGAAAATACTGCCTCCAATAATGTCAAATACTTCCTTTTTATTTCCAGAGAGCACCCCATTAATTTGCTCTACAAATAAAACAGCTAATAAAATATATACAACGTCGCTAACTAATACTCCTAAGTCAATGGCCAGAGCACTGCGAATACCTTTTGTAATACTTTTTTCTATCAAAACAAAGAATACCGGGCCGGGCATAATTGATAGAATGAGTCCAATTGTAAAGGCGTGCAAAAGCATTTCCATAAAACAAATTTAAAATTTAATAAAGACGTAATGCTAATGGAATGCGAATGTTACTTACACCGCGATGTTTATTTCAGGAAATGCACTAAATTTGTCGCACAATTGAGATGATATGAAAACTTTGCGTGCCAATCAAAAACTTGAACAAATCATTGCCAACGTCGAAAAAAAAGGTTTAAAAGCGCCTAAACTTATCGATGATCTTAAAGAATTAAGAGAAATGGCTTTGCTTGAACACGACCCATTAGTTGTAAAAGTATTGCGGCTCACTTATGAGTTTATTGATGAAAATGAAAGTTTTGATATTGAAGCCCAATATGAAGAAGATGAAGAGGGCAACGAATATCCAATTGAAATTGATGACAAAGAGAATTTTCTCTATTTATTGAATTTACTTAAAAATGCAGAGCATAAAATTAATCGTGAAGAAATTAAAGATTACCGCACTGCACTGAAATTAGAATTATACTAAGCAACCATTTTAAAACAATAATCGTCTATTCTTAAAGGACAGTTCATTGTTCATTTTGGTTTTAATTAACTTGCAGAAAACCTGAGCAAAAGCTCAGGTTTTTTTATGTACAAAACTGACAATATTTGGAATCAGGATTGTGTTCAAAGGGTTGATTTTCATCAAATAATTGGGTTATCAATATTTGAATCCCTTCTTGGAATATCTCGGGAACCTCATTTAAATCAGTGCGCTTGTCAAATCTTAAGGCAAATTCATCTTTATTGTTTATCAAGGATTGAATACGCGCCTCAGAAGGCAAATGCCCGTATTGAGAATTAAAAAGCATGGAATACAGGCACAATTGAAGGCTATGTTTCGGGACTGTCAAATTTGTGAATGCATCCTTATCTGAACGCATCTTTATGTCATCATCTGTAACTTTTCCCGATTTATAATCGATAACCCTGTAGTAGTCATCACCAATTCGATCTATGCGGTCTATATAACCGACAAATTTGATTGGGAAGCTCATCTGATCTATTTGAATAATTTCTTCGTGTGTTAGCTTACCCTCGAGTTGTTCAATAAAAAGAGGGTCTTTTTGCTGCTCAATAAAATCAAGGTCATTTTGGAGGTGTTTATCAGTGAGCGCGAGCGCCATTTCATAACTGAGCCAATTTTTTCCATTTTTCAATAAATCTTCATTCTTATCAAAATAATTCAAAAAGAGTCTTCTCAATATTTTTGGAAATTCTTTGCGCATTCTTTTTATGTCTTTGGGTGATACTGGCCCTGGAGACGGAATAACGGGCTCACCGGCTTTATTTTTTTGCGCAAATGGTTGGTATAATTCTTCTAAACATTCATGGATAAGCGAACCAAATGCGCTTGATTCAAGATCTTCTTCTATTTCTTGTTCCTCACCAAATTCTACAATATATCGGTAATAGAAATCTAAGGGGCAACTTATAAACTTACGCATTGCAGAAGCAGAAACGCCTTTTTTAAAATAGTCCATTATTAATTGTTTTATTGCACTGGTTTTTAAAATACGCGTTTGTTCTTGACTTTGCTTTATTGACGGAATTTGGTAAAAATAGGTTTCCCAATTGACGTTAGGATTCACGGCCCGCCATTCCATTTCTAATTGTAGTAAGTAGCGACTCTTTTCTTGGCTGCCCAATACTTCGCTAGCTGTAGTATAAGTAAAAGTTACAGATCTTGCATGATGCAATAACCTATAAAAGTGTTGTGCAAATAGGCCTTGCTTATCCCTATTACTGGGCATTTTGAAAGCTTTTCGCAAGTCCATTGGAATGATACTTTGAATGGGGTTGGTGGGAGGTAATTTCCCTTCGTTCATTCCGAGTACGTAAATTTGATCAAAGTCGAGTAGTCTTGTTTCTAACAATCCTGTCATTTGAAGCCCGTCGGTTGGGTTTCCAAGATAGGCCAAGTTTGTACTGGTCCAATGTTGGTAAAAAAGTTTCTTAAAACTTGTCAATTTCATCTTGGGGAAGCTTGCCCCTAAATACAATTCAAATTGGCGGCATGCCATCTCAAAAGAGAGCAGTGCTGTATGTTCAAAGTCATTTTCTTTTGGAATGAAATCGAGTAAAAGGGCATTTAATTTTCGCAAGGATTGCAGCGCTTTTTCCCAATCTTCTTGCCATGGAGTAGTCAAAAGAATAATTAATTTCAGTAGGGATTCGGAAAGTTGGAGTTGATTAATGTTTTGAAAAACACGATTATATTGAATGGTCTGTTTTTCTAGTTTTGACAGTTCTAATTTTGCATTTTGATCAAATGCCAAGGAAATAAATGCATGGTGGCAGAAGCGTTGCAAGTCTTTGTAATATATGGCGGAGGTCTTGAATTTTTGTTGATTTTCTTGAATTTGGAAACATAAGTCAACCCACGTTCTTACAGGCGTTTGATTAAGTGGCAACCCAAGTGTAATATTGGCTTTTGAGACTGTTTTAGGTATATTTCTTATGGCTGCATGAACAAGTGATTCATCGGCCAATAAAACCAATACTTCACCCCAATCTTTTCGATTTGATTGTAATAATTCTGTTGCTAAAACTTTTATTTGACCAATATGTTGGGCACATTCAATGACTTTAACGTTATAATTTTCTTGCGCTAACGCGTTATTTAACTTTGGGGGTTTTAGCCCAAAAAAGGAAATATTTTTGCGTTGAAAATTGCCTGCTTCGTGGATTGGGTTGTCATAATAATAATGGTCAGAATCAATGATAAATTCGGCTTGTCCAGCATCGAGTAGAAACTTAATTATATGTTGTTCTGCTAGTGAAAGGGCATTAAACCCTGCAAAAATAAAGTATTGTGAGGCATCAAAGAATTTTGTAGGTTGCTCGGCAAGTTGTCTGTAGGCTTGTGCTTTGGTACAAGATTCATTTTCAATAAGGATTTTTTGTAGCCCTCGATGTAATTTGGGGATTAACTCCCAAAATAACATAAATTTTTTCTGTGATTCTGAATATTCTTCTTCGTCAATTTGCCAACTTTCTAGCGCTTTAATTGAAGAAAGATTTTGGTATAATTGATTTTGATCAATTAGATACCGATCTATATCATCAAAGTCAGAAAGCATAATTGGCCCCCACGATAGGTAGTCTTCAAATGACAGGGCTTTCTCTTGAAATAGTGCATTATAAACATTGTAGAGCGATAGTAGGGTAAGGGTTGGATGTTGAATCTTTTTTTTACTCAGTGCAACAACCCATTGGTCAATGGTAAAAATATTTGGCGACAATAAAGGGCCCTTATTGGCTCTGAAAAGTGCGTTATTTAGATATTTTTTGGCGCGTTCAGAGGGAAGAATAACAACGTATTCTTGGGTTTTGCTTTGATTATTAAGAAGGTCTATGGCAAGTCGGTCTAAAAATTTCATAACAAAACCATAATAGATTATTCGAACCAGACTTTTTCAAAAAAAGTGGTTGGCCTTTTTGAATGCATAAATTTATGTCCTCCGTAACATTTTATTACAGCGAAATTATTGTTTGAAAATTGAATTTGCACCATGTTTAGACCTTCTGGATATGTATCAGAGAGCCCTTGAAAAACCACTGTTCCATCATCTTGATATCTTTTGATTATTTTACCTCCTTGCGGCGGATTTATATAAATACTAGCAATCTCCTCTCGGCTGCTATTCTGATCGTAAGGATAAATTAAAATCTCGAAAGTATTGCCTTGCCCTAGTTCCCTATAGATGATTCTACTTGTGCTATCTGGTAGTTGTTCAAACAGAGGTTTAGCGGGAAACTTGGCGATTAATCCCGATGGCAAATCTTTAAAAATATATTCGGTTGATTCATTTAAATGACTTTTACTTAGCGATGTTTCGGTACTAATTTTCCATTGAACAGGGCGCACCCTAAAACCTTTGTGACGCAATAATTGTAAAATGCCTTCTTCACCACCTAAATGACCAGCCCCAACAGCACAAAAGAAAGATTCGTTGATTTTTAAAAGTGCAATTAGACTGTCACACATAATATAATTGCGATTTACAATAACTTGCTCATATAAATCCTCTTGAAGATTCAGATAAGATTTCATGAATCTATGTAAAGCTTCTATGTCGCCTTTTAGGTACAATTCAAGTAATTTCTCTTGTGTAAAGGAGTTAATTTGATTGTTCAATATTTTGCGTTCAGTAAGATTGAATTGGTCTGAAAGAGCATATTGATCCTCAACATCTTCTAAAGCAATGGTGGGTTTATTCAGATGAAATGCTAAAATTTGAAAATAAGCATCCAAAAATTGTGGCATACCATCCTCATTGCCATAAAGTGTTTTTGAACCCAAGAGTCTATTTGAAAAGTAGTTTCCGTCATTGTCAAATCTTGTTTGTGGCAGTTCTTTTCGGGTATCCATCCAAGAAAAAAGCGAATAAATATCAGTTTCAAGGACTATTTTTTTTGCCTTATCGAAGGCAATGTAGGTGCTATCTGAAAGTTGAAAAAGCGCTCTATTATTTTCGTGTAGCGTGCCAAAAATATATGATTTGATTGAAGAATTAGGATGTGAAATTTCCCAAAGCAATTCTTTTTGAAAAATCTGATCTTGTGCGCCTCCAATAAATGGAATAACATACAAAAGAACAAATTGAAACGTACGCATTATCAAAAATAATTAAATAAAAACTCGCTGTATGTGATTTTCTGAGTAGGCATAAGCCAAGTATGCTAGGGAAGGAATTTCATTGGTAAGTATAATAGGAGACTTCCTTCCAAGCGCGATTTTACCATGTGTGTCTTGGAGTTCTAGTGCAGCAGCAGCATTGATTGTCAAGGCATTAATTGCTGACTGAGGAGTCATTTTCATTTTGATGCATGCCAGAGATAAAATGTGCATGAGATCATAACTTGGCGCCGAACCCGGGTTAAAATCACTTGCCAGTGCAACAATTGCGTTGGCATCAATGAGGTCATTGGCTGCTCCAAAAGGAATAGAAAGAAAATGTGAACAACCTGGCAAAAGCGTAGCAATACAATTGCTTTTTGCCAAGGCGTTTATATCGGCAATATCTATTTCTTCAAGATGGTCAACAGAAATTGCCCCTCTTGAAATAGCAGCGGGAACCCCGCCAAGCACAGAGAACTGATTTACATGCACTTTACCTTTGAGGCCAAACCTAGCTCCAGCCTCTAAAATTTGGCACATTTCTTCTACGCTAAAATAATTGCGCTCACAAAAAACATCAATATAAGCAGCCAATTTATTTTCAGCAATGTGAGGCAAAAGTTCATCGATTAGCATGCCGATGTATCCTTCACGGTTATCGCTATATGAACTAGGAATGGCATGTGCCCCTAAGAAAGTTCCCTTTATCGCAATAGGTAAAGTTTCTTGTAGCTTTTTAATAACACGTAGCATTTTTAACTCGCCTTCTTTGCTAAGTCCGTAGCCAGATTTGATTTCAATGGCGCCAGTTCCTCTTGCAATCATTTTATTTATACGAGTCCTTGAAGCTTCATACAAAGCTTCTTCTGACATTTGTTCTAACTTCTTGGCTGAATTCAAAATACCACCCCCTCTAGCAGCAATTTCTTCATAACTCAGTCCGTTTATTCGATCCACAAATTCTTCCTCGCGGCTAGTAGCAAAAACTGTATGGGTATGTGAATCTATAAAAGCGGGTAAGACAAAACAATTCGTTGCATCTATAATTTCTATAGCTTCTAAATCCTTTAATTCTAATAAGGTATGCATTGGACCATAGGCCCTTACTTCATTGTCATCGAGTAATAGGTAGGCATTCTCAATAATAGGTAATGAATGCATTTGAGCGCCCCGAATTATTGAAGGGATTTGTTCGCCAGCTTGAACAAGGCCTTTTATGTTTTTAATTAATTGTTTGCCCATAAGTGTTTTCACTGTAAAGATAAGTTCAATTTTGGCTTATTTTAGTTCGAAGGCAAGAAAGAATCAACCAATGAAACACAATGAACTTGGCAAATGGGGAGAAGCCTATGCTTTGCAATATCTTTTGAGCTTGGGTTATAAGCTTCTTGTCAAGAACTATCGCTTCAGCAGAATGGAAATTGATTTGGTACTCATCGACGCCCAGACTTTAGTAATTGTCGAGGTAAAGACGCGTAAAAGTAGCATATTTGAAGCGCCTTGGCGCTCAGTGCACTTAAATAAGCAAAAACAAATTGTCCGAGTTGCCGACAATTACTCTAAATTAATTCAATGGCCCCACGAGGTCCGCTTTGACATTGTGTCCATTGTGCACAATAGAAACCGCACTGATCTTACCCACATTAAAGATGCCTTTGGAGCGGGGCTCTAAAATCTAGCTACACATGCAACGCGCGGTCAGCAGTAGCGGCAAGGGCTGCTTCTTTGATGGCTTCAGAGTAGGTAGGGTGCCCGTGGCAAATGCGTGCAATGTCTTCGGCAGAGGCACGGTATTCCATTGCCGTAACAGCTTCCATGATGAGGTCTGCTGCCCTTGGGGCAATCATATGAACGCCCAAAATTTCATCTGTAGCGGCGTCCGCTAAAATTTTGATAAAACCACTGGTATCCATACTTGCACGCGCTCTACCCAAGGCCTTTATTGGGAATGATCCGGCTTTGTATTGGCGCCCTGAAGCTTTTAATTCTTCTTCAGTTTTGCCCACCGCAGCAATTTCTGGCCATGTATACACCACACCGGGTATGAGGTTGTAATTAATGTGGGGTTTTTGCCCCGCAATTTGCTCGGCTACAAATACCCCCTCTTCTTCAGCCTTGTGGGCAAGCATTGCACCGCGCACAACATCTCCAATAGCAAAAATATGTGGCTGACTGGTTTGTAAATGGTCATTGACTTCGATTTGGCCGCGTTGGTTTGTTTGTAAACCAGCGTTTTCAAGTTGCAAACCTTCGGTGTAAGCTTTTCTACCTACAGCAACCAAGCAGTAGTCGGCACTAAGTTCAACCTTTTCTCCTTTTTTATTTTCTGCTGTGAGCATAACAGATTTACCATTATTGACAACCCCTAGAACCCTATGTTCAAAATGGAATTTAAACCCTTCTTTTTTCAATATTTTAGTGAATTCTTTACCAATACTTGCGTCCATTGCAGAAAGTATATTGGCGCCAAATTCAATGACTTCTACATTTGCCCCTAAGCGTGCATACACCGATCCTAATTCTAAACCAATTACGCCACCACCAATAACCAATAGTTTTTTAGGAATTTCAGTCATATTGAGTGCCTCTGTTGAGGTTATAATGCGCTTTTTATCGGGCTCCATACCCTTAAAAAAATTGGGTTTGCTTCCTGTTGCAATAATTATATTTTTGGCAGTTATTTTTGTTGATTTCTCAGCAGAAATTTCGATGGTATGTGGGTCAATAAAGCGCCCTATGCCTTGATATACAGTTATTTTGTTTTTGTCCATCAAGAATTTAACTCCTGCACAGGTCTGCGAAACCACTTCATTCTTTCGGGCAATCATTTGCGCCAAATTGGCTTTCAAACCTTTGATTTCTATGCCATGAGCATCAAAATTATGTTGGGCGTTGTGAAAGTGCTCCGATGAATCTAAAAGCGCTTTGGAGGGGATGCATCCTACATTTAAACAGGTGCCTCCTAGCGTATTATATTTTTCAATTAGCGCCGTTTTGAGCCCAAGTTGAGCGCAACGCAAAGCCGCAACATAACCCCCAGGGCCAGAACCAATAACCACCACATCAAAACTTTCCATCTTCACAATTTTTTACAAATTTACTGTTTGTCTACGAACAACCAAACCCTTAAATTTGCGTTGTTATTGTTGTGAGAAGATTCAAAATCTTATTAATTGCTTTTAATTTCCTGTTTATAGGACACTTATCTGCGTCACATATCATAGGGGGAGATATATACTATGATTATTTAGGCAGCAATAATTATCGATTTTACATTACCCTATATCGCGATTGTGCTTCCACTGGTGCTCAATATGATGATCCACTTTATTTATCCGTTTTTACTCAGGGAAATGTACATTATCAGACAGTTCAAATTCCATTTCCGGGATCAGTTGTCTTGCCAATTAATTTCAATAATCCATGCGCAACCCAACCGGCCGGAATTTGTGTGGAGCGCGCTATTTATCAGGTAGTTCTTAACCTACCACCCATTCCAAGTGGCTACACAGTTTCATACCAAAGATGTTGCCGCGGCCCCAATATTACCAATTTACAATTTCCCGACAATACGGGCATAACGCTAGTTGCAACTATACCTGGGTCAAATACAAATGCGACAAACAATAGTAGTCCGCGATTTACAAATTATCCACCCGTATTGCTCTGTAATAACGATCAATTGGTTTTTGATCATGCGGCCACAGACCCAGATGGGGATCAGTTGGTTTATTCATTGGTAACACCCTTTGCTGGGGCCAATTCTGCTAGTCCTCAACCTTTGCAGATGCCTCCTCCGCCATATTCTCCTGTAACTTGGCAGAGTAATTTTAGTGCTACTGTACCTTTGGGGCCAGGCTCCTCAACCACCATTAATTCCAATACAGGGCTTCTAACAGTGAATCCAAATTTAATTGGATTATTTGTTGTTGGTGTGCGTGTTCAGGAATATCGCAATGGACAATTGATTGGCCAAACGATTCGCGATTTTTTATTTCGAGTTTTTGATTGCAATATCCAAATGGCAGCCATCCTTCCTCTACAATCACAATTGCCCAATTTCAATGGCTACTGTGACGGGCTCACTGTACAATTTGATAACCAGTCTTTTGGAGGCACAAATTATTTTTGGGATTTTGGCGTTGTGGGTACAAATACAGATGTTAGTACCTTATTTGAACCAACTTATACCTATCCATCTTCAGGAACTTACACGGCGCAATTGATTGTCAATCCGGGTCAAGCTTGTACAGATACGGCTTACATAGAAATTGTGGTCAATCAAGAATTAAGTTTGTCGTGGTCTTCAATGGATTCTTTATGTTTATCAAGCAATTCATTTGATTTTAGTGCCCAAGTTTCCGATCCTTCTGCGGTGCTAAGTTGGCAGTTCCCACCTCAGGCTAATTTATCTCAGGCAAATGGTAACCTAGTTCAAAATGTCAGCTTTAATTCAGCGGGTTTTCAAGTTGTAACACTAGAAGCCAACACCAACTTCTGCCAACAGACTTACACAGATTCTGTCTTCATCTTTGAACAGCCAATTGCAGCTATTTCTGTAAACCAACAGGCCTTGTGTCTTGGTTATACGGTGTCATTTGGAAATAATTCGCAAAATGCGAGCACTTTTTTATGGGATTTCGGTAATGGTCAGTTAAGTACGGTGGCCACGCCGACTTTTACTTTTCCTGGGCCAGGAACCTACCCAGTGACGCTCGTGGCAAGTTCATCTTCATCATGTCATGATACGGCTCAACTTGATCTTGCCATCAACGAAGCCATTTCGCTTCAAATGTTTCACCCAGATTCGTTGTGCATTGATGATTACTTTGTTTTTGATGCACAAGTCAATGGCCCACAAGGCACGAATTATTTTTGGGATTTTGGCCCGAATGCAACTCCAAGTTCAAGCAATCAACTTTTAGCAAATTCTGTTTTGTTCTCTGAAAGTGGCCCTCAAAGTATTATGCTAATTGGTCAAAATCCGCAATGTTCAGACACAATTACAGAAATTGTGCAAGTATTTGCACATCCTACTATTGATTTCATGTTTCTCAATGCTTTACTGTGCGCGCCTACTCAGGCTCAGTTTATTAATTTAAGCCAGAGTGAAACACCGACCCAATATTATTGGGATTTGGGCGATGGAACCCAAGTTCAAGCAAATAATGTAGTACATAATTACCTGGTTCCTGGTAATTATACCATAACGCTTACCCTCATAGAACAAGCGGGCTGTTTTGATACCTTATTTTTGGCACAACAAGATTTAATAACGGTTCATCCAACACCACAAGCAGGATTTATTGTAAGTCCAGAAAAGGTAGATGTATGTACTAATGAAGTTGTATTTACCGATCAATCCATTGGCGCAATCCAATATCAATATTTGGTAGAAAACAGGAGCTATCAATACAATGTTGCAAATTTCATTCACGAGTACCATACTGGTGGTACGGACCATCCGATGCAGGTAGTTTATAATGCTTTTGGATGTACAGATACTGCTTATGCCACAGTAGAAGTTGAACCTTTTAGCATTTATGCACCAAATACTTTCATTCCAGATGCCGACGGCAAAAATGACAACTTTTTAATTGTGACAGATTTTAGTGTAAATGATTGGTATTTAGAGATTTTTAATCGTTGGGGAGAGCGCGTTTTTGAAAGTAACGATCCAAATGAAGCTTGGGATGGCAACTTTAAAGGAATCCCATGTCAGGATGGGCTATACAATTATGTATTAAAATTTAGGCCTTGTCATGAGCCCCATATTAGACGTCAAAATGAAGGCGTTATACACTTGTTGCGTTAGGTTTTTCGACGCAATTCAAAATTTTTCCCTAAATAAACTTTTCTAACTTGCTCATCTGCGGCCAATTCTTCAGCGGTTCCTGATTTTAATATTTGCCCTTCGAATAGGAGATAGGCCCTGTCAGTAATAGAAAGTGTTTCTTGCACATTGTGGTCTGTGATCAAAACGCCAATATTGCGTTTTTTTAGGTCCCAGACAATTTCTTGAATGTCCTCAACTGCAATAGGGTCTACACCAGCAAATGGTTCATCTAATAAAATAAATTTTGGGTCTGTAGCCAAAGCACGGGCAATTTCTGTGCGGCGCTTTTCTCCACCAGAAAGACGATCGCCAAGGGTTTTTCGTACCAGTCCTAAGTTGAATTCTTCGAGCAGTTTTTCTAGTTTAGCTTGACGCTCATTTTTTTTCAAGGGGCCCATTTCTAAAATGGCCATTATGTTGTCTTCAACGCTTAATTTTCTAAATACAGAGACTTCTTGTGGAAGATATCCTAGCCCAAGTTGAGCCCTTTTGTACATAGGTAGTTTGGTAATATTTAAGTCATCCAAAAAAACATGTCCAGAGTCGGGCTTAACCAAGCCGACCATCATGTAAAATGAAGTTGTTTTACCAGCACCGTTTGGGCCTAATAAACCCACAATCTCACCCTGACTTACCTGAACATTTACACCGTTAACGACGGCTCTGCCGCGGTACGATTTACTAATTGATGCTGTACTTAATTTCACTGAACCAATTTACTAAAAATTTAAGGAGTAGCGCGCCTTTATTCCAAAAGGACTTATTGCATCAATTTGGTGCGTGGCACGATAAATTAAATCAATTCGAATCACCTTTAAAATATTTTCTACGCCGATGCTGAATTCTACATAAGGTATACCATTAAAATATTGAACAAAGTCTGGAATGATCATTTGTTCTTGGTTCTGCACTGATAGACTTCCAATCATAATTCTTTGGGTTGTAACTAGTCTTATCTTGGAAGCCTTAATCAAAGGCAATCTGTCAAATAGCAATCCTTCCCAATGATTTTCAGCAAAAGCTATAAGATATCTATCGCTGATGAATTCTATAAAATTGACCATGTTAAATGTGCTAGTGAGCAACCACAGAGATTGATTTCCTTCATGCACTTTAAGTAATGGATAAGCCGCACTTCCGTGGATATAACCTAAAGAGAAGCCATAGCGCATTCGGCCAAGAACACCAAGCTGAGTATTGTGCTCAAATTGAAATTCATATTTTTGATAATTATAGGCACTACCAAGAAGCCCTTTGATTCCGTATATTCCTTGAAAGGAAAGTATTGGAAAAGGTGAGCGCAACGGGGTACGATCAAAAGAACCCGATAGAAATTCTTCATCCTTGGTCCATCTGATACGGGTTGTTATTTCACTTTGAGTAATATTATTAAGCGTTAAGGTATCTGTTCCTACTAAGCGTTGATAAGTTGCAAGCCCGAGTGGCGTATAATTTTTCCATTCTGCGCCTGTGAAAATAATGAGGTCTTTTTTAATGTCTTTTTCCAAATTAAACCCGGCTTTTTGCACAAAAGTTAACTTATCAAAAGGTGCAGTGCTTAAAAATGTCACAAACGATGTGCCCATGGAGGCTGCAGTTGGAGATTGACCTATTTGTTCTATGTCATAATTGTAATAGACATTTAACATGCCGCGTTTTTTTGGGGTGATATTGTAACGCAATCTCAAATTGTATTTGAACCTATCATCTAGGAATCCATAGGCAATTTTTCCGCCGAGCTCTAATCTTTTTGAGAAATCATTCGATGTGCGCAAAGCCAAAGCCAATCTAAATTCTTCTACTGGATTAAAGCTAATAAGTGACGCAGCAGATCCAATTTCTATTTTATTGATTGGCCAGTAACCCGTAGTGGCGAAATAGGTGAGTTTGCGCATATTTTGATAAAATGGCAATGCTTCAAGCGAATCTACCATGAGCTGAATCTGCGCCTCTGTTTGATTGAGCCCAATAGGGCGCATTTTTTCCCATTGATCTGGGCTTTGTATTTTTGCTTGCGCTGAAATTTCTACATTGTCTTTAGAACGATAGAAATCTGGTGGGAGTGGATTATTTACAATTATGGAATCGCGATGGCTATACTTTCGACCAACAAGGCCTAAAAACTTTGATTTTTCTGTTAATTTAAATGTCAAGACCATTCTCTCTTCATTAAGCATCCAAACCTCTTTTTGAATCTGTTCAAAGGCTTGCTCAAAATAAAAATCTTGTATATAGTTGAGATTAGCGCCGGATGCGATATGGGCCTCTATGCGTTTTACTGCATAAGTAGTGTCATGGACCCACATGTGCCCATTAAAAACTAAATCGCCACTTCGCTTCGGCACGAATCTCAATTTATAACACCAATCGGCTCCAATAAAAGTAGAGTCATCTACATAAAACTGATAGTAGGCGCGTGCATACGGAGCCAGTGGGCTAATAAAAGATTTATTGAATAAATCATAAATATTCTCGTAGATATTTAGTTCTAGGTACATGTCGCCTAAAAATTGAGTCATTTGCATGTTTTCAACTCCGGTTATTTGGGTGGCTCGTACTACTTCCTTTTTAAGTTTAGGGTTCTTGTGATAGTAAAAATCAGATACGCTTTCAGATAAAATAACAGGCAGTAAAGCGGTATTATTGCTATCGGATTGTAGGAATCCTTTTATAATATCAAGTTTTGTCACCACGGGGTTATTTAGCAATTTGTCATCTAGATTGCATGCGTCTAATTCTATTTTGTTGTATAAATGATATTGGTATGCGCTGAGCTTCTCTTTGTTATTGATGTCTTTGTAGCGCATCATTTGCCGATGTAATTGTGCGCCTTTAGTTTCTGTAGGGGCTTTAAGAATGATTTCGGCAACTTCCTTATCCTGCACGTTTAACTTGATGAGCAGCTCTTGACTCCGATCTTTGGTTATTTTGATGCGCTGTGTTTGATAACCTAACAAGCGAAAAATAAGGGTGTCTGTCGGGTAATAAGTACTAAGAAAAAAGTTTCCTAAAGAGTCAGTTTTAGTTCCGATTTTACTATCGAGATATTGAATGTTAACCTCACTGAGTGGCTCTCCTTTTTTATCCAGCACCTTTCCACTTACAACGGTCTGTTGAGCTAGGAGGTTAAATCCAAAAATGCAAAAGAACAATAAGAACAGCAGCTTCATTATTCTTGCCTTTTGGCACCTACCTTTTTAGCAATAAGAATACTCACCTCATACAACAAATAAATCGGTATGGTGACTATGACCTGAGAAATGATATCAGGAGGTGTTATTATGGCGGCCAAGATGAGTATAACGACGATAGAGTGCTTGCGGTATTTGATCAAAAAATCTGCTGAGAACAAGCCTATTTTTACCAAAAGGTAAGTTAAGATAGGGAACAAAAAGAATAATCCTGTGTAGAATACCGTAGATAAAATTGTACTCATATACGAAGCTATGGTAATATCGGTTCTTATTTCTGGGCTAATTTGAAAAGCACCAAAAAATTGAACACTTAATGGCGCAACCACATAGTAGCCGAAACCAATGCCAAGAAAAAAGAGAAGACTCACGTAAAAGACAATGCCTTTTGCCATTTTTTTTTCGTTTCTTTTTAAGCCCGGCTTCACAAAAGACCACAATTGATAAAAAATAAACGGAAAGGCAAGAACAACACCCCCCATAACACTCATCATCAGCGCATATGAAAATTGCCCAGAAAGAGTAGTGCTTTGAAAATCGACGTTAATGGGTTCAATACACACTCCAAAATATTGACACAAGAGTTTAAAAGTTATAAAATCTTGGTCAGCCATTTTTAAAAAAATTCTTTCCATTATTTGCTGCTGATAAAACCAGATCAGAATTGCAAAAAAGACAATAGCAATAGCTGAGCGAAGCAAGCGCCAGCGCAACTCTTCTAAATGTTCTAAAAAAGACATTTTCCCATCATCAGCCATGGGGCAAAATTAAACAATTAATTAAAGAATTTATGGATTTACAAATGAACGTAAAACGTTTACGATGTTCTTTTGCAATTTTGTTCAATCAAATAAAAAAGCTATGAAAAAGAGATTTGTAATTCAACACATTTGGTTTAATAATCACGACGCGGATGTCACTGTAGAAGGACTAATTAAGGAGGACTTACTTAGTTATGAATCTAAATTAATTTTTAGGATGTCTAGACTCAATGCCGTAATCAGTGCATGGCAAAAGCAATCCCAATTGGATGCAAGTGAGTTTTTATGCCGCTATGAACTGGGATTTATTACAGAATACGAAATCAATTTTCCAAATTCGGTTCACTATGAATTGGATATGGAAGAAATATTAGGCCAAGAAAGTGACCTAGTCAAACGCATTGTAGCCTAAAAAATTAAGGTTGAATATAAACCGTTTCTTCGTTTATTTTTTCGGCTTCAATTTTGATAATACCTTGACCAGTTTTATTGCCTTTTTGAGCTTTAATATCTAAAACTGCTACACCCGCCTGTCCAAGCTGATATAATTCATTGTAATTAAAGGTCGCCAATCCATTTAAATTGGTATAGGCAGTATCAAAAACAGCAACTTGTTGTGGTGTCTGTTGTGTATTAGTTCCGTAAAGTACAACCATGGCATTAGGTACGCTTGCGTTGGTTTCATCTTTAACATAGATGTGAGCAATCGTATCCATTTTTTTACGACATGCACTTAATGAAAAGAGCGTAGAGGCTGCAAGTGCAATAAAGAGAATTTTTTTCATGGGTATTAATTAGGTAAATAGATTGTCTCAACGGCTGTTGTATGCACCTTAGCACGCGTGTAACCGTAGGCAGTTTTGTTGTTGTATTTAACAATAATATCGAAATATCCTGTTTTGTTGCTTTCACCCGCTAAGGTGAAATATGGGTCTAAACCAAAAGTGGTAAATCCAGAAGAATTGGTGTAAGTTGTATCAACATAGGCCAAAGTAGCTGGTGTAGATTGCTGGTCTCCGACGATTATTACTTTTGCTCCATCGATTAATTGATTGGAGGATGATCTCACAAAAACCTTAATAATAGCTGGGTCTTTGGGCTCACAGCTACCTAATAAAATTAGTAGCGACAGAGAAAATAAACTTGTTATAATAGTTTTCATAGGTCTTGAACGATTCAAATTTACATTTAAATTTTGGAATTTTAAAACACTAACTAACAGTGCTTACTCCAGTAGAAGAAGCACCTTATTTCTTTGTTGTTCTATAATTTCTGCAATAGACTCACCGGTCAGGCCAAAATAAAACCCTTTAACCTTAATTTGCATCACGCCTAACTGCCCAGGCTGATAAAAATCTGACAAATCAAAATAGGCTTTTCCGTTTAAATCTGAAGTTGTGCTATCATTTACTGCTATAGCGTTGTGAGCGGTATCAGTAGGCTCTGCTACCAACCACACTTTAGCATTTGCCATTTGGGTTCCATTGGCATTAACAACTAAAACTTCCAGGGTAGTTGGCGGCGCTTCTTTACATGCCATGAGTGCAAGCAAGAATGCGCAACACATCATAATAGCTTTTGAAGCCTTAACAAACAGCTTTATTTTCTTGTACATTTGCATCTATACAGAACTATTTACTGTCTTTAACAATAAAATAGTCCAAAAGGTTACATCAGTATTGTTATTAACGATATGAAAATACAAGAATTAGCAGCAGAAATTGAGAGTACTCTACTCATGGAGGAACAACAAATCGAACAATTTCGAATTAGATTTTTGGGTTCAAAGAATATTTTGAAAGATTTATACGCGGCGATCAAGGACATTCCCAATGAGCAAAAGAAAGCCTACGGACAAAGTGTTAACGCCTTAAAAGAGCATGCAGAAAGACGATTTTTAGAGGCAAAAGCAGCCCTCCATAAAGTACAAAAATTGTCTAACAACGAAGATCTGACCAAACCAGCTGGTTCGCCGAAGGTAGGTGCACATCATCCCTTATCGTTGATAAGAAAGGAGATTTTGAATATTTTTAAACAAATTGGATTCGATGTTTCCGAAGGCCCAGAAATAGAGGACGATTGGCATAACTTCAGTGCACTCAACTTTCCTATCGAGCACCCCGCACGAGATATGCAGGACACATTTTTTATTCAAAAAGGAGAAGAAGAATTGGCGTTGCGCACACATACCAGCAGTGTTCAAGTGCGTGTAATGGAGCAACAACAACCTCCAATCCGGACCATCTCTCCAGGTCGTGTTTTTCGAAATGAGGCTATATCCGCACGCGCTCATTGCTTTTTTCATCAGGTGGAAGGGCTTTACATTGATAAAGATGTCTCGTTTGCAGATCTTAAACAGACGCTGTTATTTTTTGCCCAGACTTTATTTGGTACGCAAACCAAAATAAGATTGCGCCCCTCGTATTTTCCGTTTACTGAACCAAGCGCTGAGGTAGACATTTCTTGTACACTTTGTGACTTTAAAGGATGTAACGTTTGTAAACAAACGGGTTGGCTAGAAATTATGGGTTGTGGAATGGTAGACCCTAACGTTTTGGAGGCTTGTGGAATAGACACCGACGTTTATACAGGTTTTGCATTTGGCATGGGGCTTGAGCGTATTGCCCAGCTCAAATATAGAGTTAATGACTTGCGTTTGTATTCAGAAAATGACATTCGGTTTTTAAGTCAGTTTAAATCAGGAATGGCATGAGTTGGAACCTAATTTCAAATTCAGCCGATTGGTCTGAATTTATGAATGCTTCTGAGCAAAACCCACAAGTAATTTTCAAACACAGCACAAGGTGTTCAATATCTTCGATGGTGCTTTCTCGTTTTGAGCAAAGTTCACTTTTTAAACAAAATCGCTTGACATGTTGGTATCTTGATTTGATTCAACACCGTGATATTTCTAATATGGTCGCAGAACAAACAGGGGTAGCACATCAATCTCCTCAATGTATAGTTATCCATAAAGGAAATGTTATTTATGCCGAAAGCCATGGAGCCATAGATGCGAATACTATTGAATTAATGTCCTTTTAAAAATGAAAAAAATTCTAATTTGGGTTTTAGTTATTGGTCTTTTAGCTGGTTTCTTGTTCCCTTTTTTCAGTTCATCAGACCAAGATTTGGAAATTCAAACAGCTCGTTTTGGATTTAATGAAAACATCAATGCAGTTTCGGGTCAAGAAATTAATATTCCTTTTGAATTGGCTGAAAATTGTTCGGCACTAACCCTATCTATTTCGGATTCCATTTTATTGGAGTTACCACGTCCGAAAAGAAAAGAGTCATTTTTACTCGACACTAGAAAAATAAAGCTTGGCGCGTATCTTCTGCAACTTAGTGTAACAGATATGAATGGGGAAATTTACTCAACGCAAGCAACCTTGCGCATTCTCGCTGAAAAGGCGCCCCAAAAATGGACCTTAAAATTAGGCCAATCGTACACACATGATGCTCAAAATTACACCCAGGGGCTCTGTTTTTTTAATGACGAATTATATGAGTCTACAGGTGACCCAAATCAAAATGGTAGTTCGATGATTGCCAAAATTGATCTTCAAACGGGTATTCCAATTCAAAAAGATGGCCTCCTATTTAAAAAACAACTCGATGCATCCAAGTTTGGAGAGGGGATGGCCATTTTGAACAATGAAATTTTTCAAATAACATGGCAAAATCAGCAATGTTTCGTTTACGACCTCAATACCTTTGAACTTAAAAAAGAATTGACTTATAGGGGAGAAGGATGGGGGCTATGTACTGATGGATCACAGCTCATCATGTCTGATGGTACAGAACGCATCACCTTTAGAGACCCTAAGAATTTTAGTGTTTTAAGAACATTGGATGTCTACACCGATCAGGGCCCACTTCCGCAGCTCAATGAATTAGAATATATAGATGGCCTTATTTATGCAAATATTTATACATCCAACTTTATAGCTGTAATTGATCCTAATAAAGGCAATGTTTTGGCAATAATAGATGCGAATAATTTGGTCAATGCGGCAAGAGGTAATGGCGAGGTGCTCAATGGCATTGCCTATAATTCAAACAGCCAAAAAATTTACATGACGGGCAAATATTGGCCCAAATTAGTAGAAGTTAGTATCATTAAGTAAGTGAATCATGGAAATACAACGCAAAGATTGGTCCGAGATAAAAAGCAATGATAGCTGGTCAATTTTTAAAATAATGGCAGAGTTTGTTGAGGCTTATGACAAAATGGCTAAAGCTGGACCATGTGTTGCAGTTTTTGGCTCAGCACGCACCAAACCAGATCACCCACATTACCAACAAGCTGTAGAAATTGGTGAAAAATTGGCCAGGGCAGGCTATGGGGTAATTACGGGCGGTGGCCCAGGTATAATGGAAGCAGGCAACAAAGGAGCAAAACAAGGCGGAGGTGTTTCGGTTGGTCTCAATATCGATTTACCCTTTGAACAATTTCATAACCAATATATTGATAGAGATCATTATTTAGAGTTCGATTACTTTTTTGTTCGCAAAGTAGTATTCGTTAAATATTCACAAGCTTTTGTGGTATTACCCGGTGGATTCGGGACCTTAGATGAACTTTTTGAAGCAATGACACTTGTTCAAACCAATAAAATTGCACGTAGGCCTATTGTGCTTTTGGGAAAATCTTTTTGGTCGGGTATGTTTGAATGGGTTGAAGGCACACAGTTAAAAGAGGCCTATATTTCTCCCAAGGATTTGTCTTTATTTAAAATCACGGATTCTACAGATGAGGCCTTGCAATTTATCGAAGACTTCTTTAGTTCGCACGCGCTTTCTCCAAATTTCTAAGCATATTTGTAAATATTTTATGCTCGAACAATGTTGGACAAAATCAAAAAAATGTTTCGTTTAATATTCGCTTTTATCAAAACAAAGCATTTTTGGAAGCATTTTGGCCTGGTTATTCTGTTTTATCTTTTGGCAGTATTTGCCACCATGATGTATCTCGACTTTACGACGAATCATGGCCAAAAAATTGCCGTTCCCAATCTAGTAGGGATGTCTTCAAATAAGGCTAAACGGACGATTGAAGACCTGGAGCTAACCTACCAAATTTTAGATAGCATTTACGATCCTAAGCTCCCTGAAGGAACTGTTGTTGAACAACTTGTGGAGCCTACTTCTTTGTCTAAGGTCTATGTTAAATCTGGTCGCGTTATTGGGTTGAGATTATCTAAAAGAAGTGAGTTGGTTTATATGCCGAGTTTATTGAATAAGCAAGTTGAGTTTGCACAGAGCATTCTTGAGAACCGTGGTTTGCGATATATTATTCAATACAAGCCATCTTCAGAAGCAAATGGTTCGGTATTAGATCAGCGTTTTAATGGAAAACGTATTAAAGAAGGAGAGCGATTGCCTATAGGCTCGGTTATTATTCTAGTTGTAGGGCAAAATGATGAAGGCCAACCTGTTATTTTGCCAAACTTTACAGGATTAACAATGGCTGAAGCACTCAATATCCTCGATACTTTGGGTGTAGGAAGTTATAGCTTTGTGTGCCCAGATTGCATAACAGCTCAAGATTCACTAGGTGCCCAAATTTTTTCTCAATCTCCAGAATATATTGAAGGAAAGACCGTTTTTAAATCAACACATTTTATTCTATCAATGCGTAAAGTAGACATTAGTCTCGACCCCCAATAAAAGATGCGTTCATATTTTTTAATTTTATTTAGTTTTTACTTGTGTCAATTTTGGGCACAAAAAATGGAAATAGGCCCAGTTCTGAGAAATTATTCCATTGTTAATCAAGCCAACCATTTAAAGTCATCTTCAAGTGTTATTGACAGTACATTTTATTATACGCCTGACACACTAGACTTGCCTTTTTTCGATGAGTTTTCATCGGATAAATTCCAAAAATACACTGCGCAGTTTAATGATCCAGGAGTAACTTCTAATTTGTTTTATCAATTGCTTGACCCAAGTACTTTACAGCCAATAGCGCCAGGGCAAACCTTTACTGATCAAGCTACCTTTAGGCGTACTTATGATATAAATTCCAATACTTTTTCAGATTCTACCTTCCAAACAGTTTCAATTAAGGTAGCAGATTTTTCTTCCTATCCATTGACCTATCAAACTATGAGTTTGTACCCCCCATACTATATTTATGACACTATAGGCATTGCCGATATATCAGATACAGTGTGGATTCAGAATCCCAGTTTTTTTCAGGATTCAGCGCGCATTTTTTTTGCAACAATTAACGACCCCGATGCTTTGTGGTTGGACAATAATGCGTATCTGAATCGAAGATTTGGTGTAAATCCGCAATCACTTGGTGTAGTCACTTTTGATGGTTTGGATGCTTCGGGCTTTCCCTATGCTATTGGCACCACACTTACTAATGTAGCAGACTATCTTCATTCTAAGCCACTAGATTTGAGTTTATACAATGCATCTGATTCCCTGTACTTTTCTTTTCTAGTTCAGTCTGAAGGATGGGGTGATACTCCTGAGAATTCTGATTCTTTGCGTTTAGAATTTTATGCCCAAGAGCTGGGGCAGTGGTTTGAAGTTTGGTCTATTGGTGGTGATACCACTTTGCCTTTCAAAGTCGTTCACATTCCTATAAAAGCAGCTAAATATTTTAAACGCGGATTTCAATTTAGATTCAGTAATTATGGAGCGCTTTCGGGTGCCTTGGATCATTTTCACATAGATTACGTGCACCTTAGATCGCAATCAAATGTAGCAGATACACTGTTTAAAGACTTTGCTTGGGTTTATCCTTTAAATACCTTGCTTCAAGACTATACAGCTGTACCTTGGGATCACTATAAAAACTCGCCCAAGCCATTTTGTGATAATTTTCCAATTTCCATACACAATGGTAGTCCAACACCAGAAAACAATCAAATTGCCGCTGAATTCACCATAGATCAAGCTGGCACCGTGCTTGGGCAATTTTCAATACCTGGAAGTCAATTATCTAATGGAGATTTAAATTATAATCCCAATACGACGTATCATTCTTTTCATGATTTAAGCAATTTTGGATCATTCGATGTGACTCTCGGAGGAAATCAACAAGCATTTCGTGTTTCAGGTTCGGTTCAAGTGCAATTTCCAAATCTCGCTCTAAATGACACTACGAGCTTTTACCAACCATTTTATAATTTTTACAGTTATGATGATGGAAGTGCTGAAGCAGCTTTTGGCCCTACAGGACAGCAGTCTAGACTTGCTATAAAATTCAATGCTTATGAAGCAGATTCGCTCATAGGAATATCCTTTCATTTTGTTCCTTCAGTTGTAGATGTTTCAAACAACCTTTTTTTAATCAGTGTTTGGGACAATGAAAATGGGCACCCGGGCAATTTAATTTATGAGGACGATGTGTTTTTTCCCAGAACACCACTTTATGCGGAAGATCGCGGAATCTTTATCCCATATTATTTTACAGATACACAGAAAGTCAGTGTGGGCGAATCCTTTTTTGTAGGGTGGAGACAACTCGATGCCGAAAGGTTAAACCTCGGTTTAGATAGAAATATTGACCAGTCTAACAAGATTCAATATAGCGTTGATGGAGGATTCACATGGTACACAAGTCCATATGCAGGTTCAGCCATGATGCATCCAATTTTTTCAACTTCTTTAGATGCAAGTTTAGGTCTTTCAAACTCACAATCCTCTAACTTGCAGTGGTCCGTTTATCCAAATCCTGCAAAGCAACAAATTACCGTTTCGTTACCAACTTGTTTTCAAGGTTCGAGCATAGAATTGCATAATGCGCTTGGTCAATTGATCATGCAGCAAACTATGTCTCTATTCGATATTTCTATGTTACCAAACGGAATTTATTTTTTAAGTTGTCCTGGAACATCTCTTGACGTCATTAAACTTATTATCGAACAATAATGAGTGAAGATCAAGACATTGACTCAGAAATTGAAGAGGCGGATTTATTTGAGCACCACCGTTTCAAAGCAGACCCCGGACAAGAGGTTGTGCGCATTGATAAATTCTTGCTCGATCGCATGGCCGACACTTCCCGAAATAAAATTCAGGTAGCGGCTAAAAATGGAAATATCCATGTTAATGGTGTAATTGTCAAGCAAAACTATAGGGTAAAGCCTGGCGACGAAATTGCGATTGTTTTGCCTTATCCGGTTCGTGAATTTGAGCTAATTGCCCAAGATATTCCTTTGGAAGTCATCTATGAAGATGCCGACCTTTTGGTAGTGAACAAGCCTTCAAATATGGTTGTTCACCCTGGTTATGGAAATTATTCAGGCACTCTTGTTAATGCGCTTGTCTATCATTTTGACCATCTACCTGTGAGGCCAGCCGATTATTATGGCAGGCCAGGATTGGTACACCGCATAGATAAACACACAACAGGATTGTTGGTCATTGCTAAAACTGAAACGGCGTTAAATGATTTAGCGAAGCAATTTTATGAACGCACCACAGAACGTCGATATTATGCATTGGTTTGGGGTGATATTGATAAAGATGGTACCATAATGGGTCATATTGGTCGTTCGTTGAAAAATAGAAAAGTAATGACTGTTTTTCCCGATGGTGCTTATGGCAAACCAGCGATTACCCATTATAAAGTTTTGGAACGATTTGGCTATGTTACGCTTGTCGAATGTAAATTAGAAACTGGCCGAACTCATCAAATTCGTGCACACATGCAATACATCGGGCACCCTCTTTTCAATGACTTTGAATATGGTGGAGATAAAATATTGAAAGGCACCAAAACTTCGGCTTATGAAAAGTTTATTACTAATAATTTTAAATTATTAACAGGACAAGCACTTCACGCCAAAACTCTCGGGTTTATTCAGCCCAAAACAAAACAATATTTAGAGTTTGATTCTGAGCTTCCACAAGGGTTTGAAAGCTTATTAGAGCGCTGGCGAACCTATTGTTCGGATATTAAATAAAATTTCTCTATTTTTGCTTTTCTTGGTATCATTCCAAGCTAAAACTATGTTTATGAAACAACTCTTTATTGCTGCAATTATCACTTTAATATCCACTTCTGTGGGTTTTTCTCAAACTGCACCAGATCCAAAATTTGTGCGACAAGCAAATGAAGTTTTTAATTCGGGCAACTATTTTGAAGCCTTAAATATTTGTCAAGATGCGTACAAAAAATTGGGCGCCAGAGGTTCACTTAGACAAAAAGGAGATATGGCATTTAAAATTGCTGAGTCATATCGTTCTTTAGAAATATATGATAAAGCCAATGATTGGTACGGCACTTGTATTGAGCTCAAATATTTTGATGTAGTTCCGGAGGTTTATTATTTCAAGGGAGATATGCTGCGCATGATGAAGGAATTCGATAATGCCATAAAAAGCTATCGCGATTATAAAAGAATTGCACCAAATTCTCGTAAAAAAGAAGTCGAAGATGCTATTATGGCTTGTGAGCAGTATAAAGATTTTGAAGATTTCGAAACTTCTCAATTGGTCATAAGATCTGAGGTGAAGATTAATACCAAGCAAATGGATATGGCGCCTTCTTACATGGACAAAAAGGGTAAAGTCATCGTTTTTAGTTCATCTCGAGATGAAAGTACTGGTGAAAAAAGAGATCCAATTACTGGAGAAAAATATATGGATCTATACATTGCTGAATATGATGTAAATGGCAACCCAACAAATGTCAAGTCTTTAGATACTCGAGGTGTCGTCAATACAACTCAAAATGAGGGCTCGGCTGTTTTTGATGCTAAACGCAAAAACATTTACTTCACGCGTTGTCCAAACGCCGAAAAAATGGATCTAGGTTGTGAAATTTGGACTGCAATAGTTAGTGGAGATGAGTTTGATGAGCCACATAAAATTTCGCTTACGATTTCTGATACTATTTCTGTTGGGCACCCTTGCCTTTCTCCTGACGATCAAATGCTCATTTTTGCTTCAGACATGAAGCAAAGTCCAAATGGTGAAAAGTCATTTGGAGGAAGAGATTTATGGTACGTTACTTATGACAAGCGAAATAAGACTTGGGATTCTGTTCCGCACAACATGGGCGCTATGTTCAATACGGCTGGCAACGAACTTTTCCCTTCTATTGGTCCAAATGGTCAATTGTATTTTGCTTCTGATGGCCTTCCAGGAATTGGTGGCCTCGACATTTTTGTTGCTCAACGCGTGAATGAGGAAAACAAATGGACAGGCGTTAAAAACATGGGTACACCATTCAATTCTCAAGCAAATGATTACGCAATGGCTGATTTTGATGGGAAATCAGGGTTTTTTACTTCCGAGCGAAAGACTGCTAGTAACAAGGAATACACGCCAGAAATTTGGAGCTTTATGACACCGCCAAATCTTTTTGATTTGAGAGTTACTGTCTATGAGTCTGGGAAGAAATCTAAAAGGTTGGCAGGTGCTAAAATTTATGTCGAAGGATCTGATGGCTCGAAGTATGAAGCAAGTGCAAATGCAAATGGGAAATATACATGGCAATTGAAATCAGATAAGAAAGGCAGGTATATCAATCCAGATGTAGATTATACACTTAAAGCAGAAAAAGAGGGTTATTATGAAGATTTAAAAGGAGCTAGTTTTACAACCAAAGGTCTTGAGCAAAGCCAAAGTTTTCTTATTGAAATGCCATTGTTGCCTATTGGCGAAATTCGCACCCCAGAAGTTCGATATGTATTTGATCAATGGGTATTCATTAATGATGCAACTTGTATGTCTTTAGATTCGCTTAAATTTTTAGACAGCATGCTCAAAGAATATCCAAATCTTACCATTGATCTATTTTCTCATACTGATGCCCGGGGTAGTGATAACCGAAATCAGGTGCTTTCTGAAAATAGAGCAAAAGCCGTGTACAAACATTTAGTTGAGACTTGTGGCATTGATCCTCGTCGTATTAGACCAATTGGTCGAGGTGAGTCTGAACCTGCAACTTGGGTAGATGAATCGGGGCAAACCGTCGTTTTAACCGAAGACTATATCAATCAATTCAAATCAGACAAAACCAAGTTTGAAATGTTGCACACCATAAATCGTCGAACAACTGCCAAGATTACGAGCACCAATTTTGAACCGAGTGTAGCGCCGGCAGCAAACCCAGACTACAGCAAATTCAAACAACTTCCTAGATTATAATTGAAAGGCGCCCGAGGGCGCCTTTTTATTTGGATGAATGAGACGTCTTTTACAAAAAATAGTTTTCTTTTTTGAGCTTCAGTCATTTGGGGTTTGCGAGTGGTGGGCCCGTAGATTGGGAATTAGGACCAATAAGGTTCGTCTCGGTTTTATTTATTTTAGTTTTATTGGATTGGGGTCACCGGTTTTGTTCTATTTGATCATGGCATGGATTTTAGAACACAAACATTATTTTAAATTCCAAGCAAGGCGTAAACAATCGATTTGGGATTTATGAAAATTCTCATTACTGGCAGTAACGGACTTTTAGGGCAAAAACTCGTTGAATTTTGCTTGGCCCAACAGGTGCCATTTTTGGCCACTTCTTTAGGAGCGAATCGCAATTTGATGTGTCCAGTAAAAAATTATCAAACATTGGATATTACTGATGAGAAAAATCTGTTTCTGGTTTTAAAGCGCTTTGCCCCAACACATATTATACACACTGCTGCTATTACTAATGTAGATGATTGTGAAATTAATGCAGCCCAATGTGATTTGGTTAATCGGCAATCGGTACAATTGCTAGCGAAGTTTTGTGCTCAAAACAGCTGTCATTTGCAATTACTTTCTACCGATTTTGTTTTTGACGGACAAGCGGGCCCGTACAAAGAAACGGATCAACCCAATCCTTTAAGTGTGTACGCCCGTTCAAAACAATTGGCAGAGCAAATCCTTCAATCTGAACATAATTTGAAATATTCCATTGTTCGGACCATTTTGGTTTATGGTTTTGCAGAAAATCTTTCTAGATCAAATCTCATTTTATGGGCCAAAACCGCTTTACAAAGTAAGGAGCCCATACAAATTGTTGATGACCAATTTCGCGCACCGACCTGGGCCAGTGATTTGGCTTGGGCTTGCTTGCGCATTTGTCAATTAAATGAAGAGGGTATTTTCCATATATGTGGACCAGAAACGCTTTCTATTTTTCAAATTGTTCAGCGCATTGCTGATTTTTATCAGCTTGAAATGGCACATGTGAGTAAAGTGAGTAGTGCCATGCTTCAGCAAGCTGCCCCTAGACCACCCCGAACAGGTTTTGTTTTAGATAAAGCACAGAAAGTTTTGGGCTATAAACCTCATACACTTGAACAAACCTTGAATCTTCTGCTGTGAGATTGCCAAGAAATGACTATTTTAGATTTAAGTTATGACAAATCAAACTAGTACAGGTTGGGGCTCTAGAATAGGCCTCATTTTAGCTATGGCAGGAAATGCCGTAGGACTCGGAAACTTTTTGCGTTTTCCGGCGCAAGCCATCGAAAATGGGGGTGGTGCATTTATAATACCCTATTTGGTCTGTTTTTTATTGATGGGTTTACCACTTTTATTTGTAGAGTGGGGGATGGGTCGATTTGGAGGCAGCAAAGGCCAACATTCAACACCTTTTATTTTTGATGCTATTGGTAAGGCCCCTTTTTGGAAATACTTTGGTGTATTTGGCATTTTTACAAATATTGCCGTAGCCGCTTTTTATTGTTATTTAGAATCTTGGGCGCTTTCTTGGGCATTTCATTCGGTTGCTGGCACTTTTGATGGCATGACTAAAATTCAATTAGATCATTTTTTTACCTCTTATATTGAACTAGGAAGCTCACAGCCCATAGTTTTTTGGCTTATTTGTCTGGTGCTTAACACCTTTATATTGTCTCGTGGTTTGAAAGGTGGAGTAGAAAAAGTAGCAAAAATTGGTATGCCTCTTTTGTTGTTTTTTGGTCTTATACTAGCTATCACAGGCGTTACTTTGAAAGCATCTCCAGGTGGAGCCGATTTTGATGGTTTGGTTGGTTTAGATTATTTGTGGTCGCCTGATTTTTCTTCCATATGGAGCTTTAAAGTTTGGGTTGCCGCCGCAGGTCAGATATTTTTTACCTTGTCACTTGGTATGGGGAGCATTCATTGTTATGCTTCATACTTAAATTCCAGAGAAGACATTGCCTTAAATGCAATGACCGCAGGTTGGATGAATGAGTTTGTAGAGGTTGTATTGGGCTCTGCGATTATTATCCCTATTTCTGTCGGATTTTTAGGCATTGACGCCATTTCAGATATGGTTTCAGGCGGATCTGGCTTTGGAATTGGATTTCAAGTGTTACCACAGTTGTTTGGTTCCTGGGGTTGGTTTGGAACTTTATCTGGCTTAATGTGGTTTGGTTTATTATTTTTTGCGGGTATCACTTCCTCCATGGCCATGGGCACACCATTAATTGGATTTATGCGAGATAATTTTGGGTGGAAATCCCAATATGGGGCCTATTTATTTGGCGCACTTATTTTTCTTTTTGGTATTCCTGCCGTCTTGTCTCAAGATGCGTTTAATGAATATGATTATTGGGCAGGAACCGTTGCGCTTGTACTTTTTGCAATGATTGAAATTGTATTGTTTGCATGGGTTCTTGGGATGGACAAAGCTTGGGACGAAATAACAAGAGGTGCAGATATAAAGGTTCCAATTATATTCAAGTATATCATCAAATTTATTTCTCCCGTTTTTTTAATCGTAGTATTTGTTGGTGGCTTGCCAGAAATTATAAATCGTGCAACAAAAGAGACCTCTTTTTATGGTTGGTTGGGTAGGGCCATGTTGTTAATTCTTTTTGTGGGTATTGCAATTCTTGTGGCTTTTGCCAAACGTAAACTTTTAAAAACAAACAAATGAGTACAGGCGCTTTAATCCTAATGGTTTCGGTTTGGACAATAGTTACATTAATAACAGGGTATTTTTTCTATCGTGTATTGACTACACCAAAACACCAAGAACCAGACTCCTTCTCTGAAAATGACACTCAATAGGTATAATTACCTAATATCTATTAGTTAGAAAAATGCTACGCCAATAAGCTTTGTAGTGCTGCGTTGTTTGGTGAATGAAAAAACCATTTGTCATCTTTTCTAAAAGAATGGAACGCGGCACGATACTTTGGCTGCTTATATGTTTACTTGTAGTTTTTTTTCCGCGTATTGAGTCGTATTTTTTCAGCCCCAAACTTTCATACAGTTGGTCTACAACTGAACTAGAAAATTTAGAATCATATTTAAAAGAGGGCAGTGTAGACCAGGTATCAAAAAATGGGTTTCACAAACTTTGGAAGTCTTGTAAAGCTGAATCATTGACTCTAGAGGAATGGCAGCTCTTAGGGTTGAGTGCCAAACAGGCCACATCTTTAATCCGTTACCGCGATAAATATGGTTTTAGTTCGCTTGCGCAAATGCGCCGTATATATGTACTACCAAATCAACTGCTAAATCTAATTGCTGATTCCTTAATTTTTGAAAATGGAACAAAAATCAATTCTAATATTGATTTCTTCGATAAAAGCGATCCTCAAAATTATATTTCTAAACAGAAAAATCGTTTGAGAAAGTTGATCTCAATACTGCAAATTTAATGGCCTTAATTGCTTTGCCAGGAATTGGAAATTATACGGCTGCCAAAATTCTTGAATACAGAGACCGATTGGGCGGCTTTATACATATTGATCAACTCAATGAAATTAAAGGTTTAAATATTGAAATGTTGCAAAATGCCTTGCCATATTTATCTATAAATTCCATGGGGAAAAAAATAAAGCTCAATGAAGTCACATTAGAAAGATTAAGGCAACACCCTTATTTGAGTTGGAATCAAGCCAACTCCATTATAAAAATGCGCGCTCAGCGGGGGCAATTTCATTCTATTGAACAAATAAAAGAATCCGTTTTAATTGACGAGGAAACATACAAAAAACTTTTGCCTTACGTATCTTTGTGATATGACAATTGAACAACAACTTAGGGCCGTTATTCGCGATGTGCCAGATTTTCCAAAACCAGGAATTCTATTCAAAGATATTTCTACAGTGATGCTCAATGCAACATTGTCAAATGCAATTTTAGATCATTTAGTTGATAAATATCAAAATACGAAGCTTGATGCGATTGCAGGAATCGAAAGTAGGGGTTTCCTATTTGGCTATCCCTTGGCCATGCGTTTGGGCTTGCCTTTTATTTTGATTCGCAAGGAAGGCAAATTGCCCTATAATAAAATTAAACATGCTTATGCATTAGAATATGGCCAAGCTGTTATCGAGATGCATACTGACGCTGTAAAGCAAGGTCAAAAGGTTTTGATTCATGACGATTTATTGGCTACTGGAGGTTCTGCTGCTGCTGCAGCATCTTTAGTTGAAAAAAGCGGCGGCCAGGTTGCAGGTTTTGATTTTTTAGTTTCACTGTCCTTTCTTGAAGGTCATAAGGCGTTAATGCACCACAATAATCAAATTCAATCCATTATAACTTATTAATTTTATGTGGCTACATGCTTGCATCCTTTAGCCGAAGTAGTAAATTATCTCATGAAGAATTATTTCTCAGAACAACAGTTTTTGCTCGCTCAAATGATTCGTGATTTTGCAGATCAGCAAATTCTCCCAAACTTAAAGCATTGGGACGACCAAGAAATATTCCCTGTCGAGCTGTTCAAAAAAATGGGTGAGCTTGGATTGCTTGGCATCTTTATTCCCGAGAAATATGGAGGGGCAGGATTCGGATACCGCGAATACGCAACAGTTTTGATGGAATTGGGAAAGGTGTGTGGCGGAATTGGTTTAAGCGTTGCCGCTCACAATTCTCTCTGTACAGGGCATATTTTTTATCATGGTTCGGAGTTTCAGAAAGAAAAATATCTTCCAAAATTAGCAAGTGGTGAATGGATTGGCGCTTGGGGGCTTACCGAGGCAAATACAGGTTCAGATGCTATGCGCATGAAAACCACGGCCATACAAGATGGAGATCATTGGATTATAAATGGTACTAAAAATTGGATTACACATGGTTTAAGTGGTGATGTGGTTGTAGTGCTTGTTAGAACCGGAGAAGCCCTCGACAGCAAAGGCATTACCTCCTTTATTATTGAAAAGGGAACTCCCGGATTTTCTGCAGTAAAAATAAAGGATAAGCTAGGTGTTCGCGCCAGTGAAACAGCCGAGCTTATTTTTGATAATGTCCGCATTCCTAAAGAAAATATCATTGGTCAGATTGGTCAAGGATTTCAGCAAGCGATGCAAATTCTCGACGGTGGTCGTATATCTATTGCCTCATTGAGTTGCGGCATTGCCAGAGGGGCATTTGAAGCATCTGTAAAGTATGCCAAGGAGCGAGAACAATTTGGTAAGCCTATTGCTCATTTCCAAGCAATTGGGTTTAAATTAGCTGATATGGCAACGCAAATCGAAGCCGCCGAGCTTATTACCTTTCAAGCAGCACACAAAAAAGATACAAAACAAGCAGTAACTAAAGAGAGTGCCTTTGCAAAGTATTATTCTTCAGAAGTTGCTGTTAAATGTGGCAATGAAGCAGTACAAATAATGGGTGGATATGGTTATACAAAAGAGTATCCAGCAGAGAAGTATTTACGCGATGCAAAACTCATGACCATTGGAGAAGGAACTTCAGAAATTCAAAAAATTGTTATTTCAAGAGAAATTTTGAAATAATCTTTGTAGAATACAATTTCTCTCTTATCTTTGCCGTCCTAATTAGAATTAAAAGAGTTATACCTATGTTGATTATTCCAATTAAAGAAGGCGAAAACATCGAACGCGCATTGAAAAAGTACAAGAAAAAGTACGAGAAAACCAATGTTATGAAACAACTTCGCGGTCGTAAGGAGTTCGAAAAACCATCTGTTTCTCGTCGTCAGGAAGTCATTCGTGCGGCATACAAACAAAAAATGCAAAGCCAACAGTTGTAACCAATTGTCTAAAAAATACGTATAAATAAGGAGCTAGCGCTCCTTTTTTTATGCTTGAGATTTTTGAAAATTATTTACGTCAAGAAAAGCGATATGCTTCACATACTTGTTTGGCATACGTTCACGATTTAACACAATTTAGTGACTTTGCCGACTGTCGTAAACTTTCTGATTGGCAAGAACAAAACAGTGCAATCATTAGAAGTTGGATAGTCCATCTTCTTGAAGAGGGTTTAAGTAATCGCTCAATCAATAGAAAATTAGCTTCCTTACGCACCTTTTTTAAGTGGTTAATGAAGGAAGGAAAACTAACACAAAATCCGATGGCCCGTATTCAAGGTCCTAAATCGGAAAAAAGGCTACCTGCTTTTGTGAAAGAATCTGAATTAGAACCTCAAAAAGTAGCTTGCATTTTTGGTTCTGATTTTGAAGGCATCCGCAACCAACTGATTTTGGAACTGTTATATCAAACCGGTATTCGACTCTCAGAACTAATCGAATTAAAGGAAACAGCTATAAATTCACAATCAATAAAGGTTTTAGGTAAAAGAAATAAAGAAAGGCTCATTCCAATATCGAGAGATTTATTTGCCAAAATTGAATTTTATAGGGCGTCAAAGCGTGCCTTGGCAATTGACCACCCAAATTTGTTAGTGCGCCAAAATGCTAAGGCATTGTATCCTCAATTGGTCTATCGGATTATACGAACTGCATTAAGTACTTTAAGCGGAGTCGAAAAAAGAAGCCCACATGTGTTAAGGCATACCTTCGCTACACACATGTTAAATAACGGCGCTGGCTTAGAAACCTTAAAGGATTTACTTGGACACGCCAATCTTTCAGCTACACAAGTTTATACACACAATTCTTTTGCCCAATTGCGAAAAGCATACGGTAGTGCGCATCCAAGGGCAGTTAAATCGGCATAAATTATACCCCAAAAGAGCATAAATTAGCTATCTTTGCCGCTCAATAATATTTTATGAAATTAGCATCAGTTGGTAGTGTAGCGTTTGACGCAATCGAAACCCCTTTTGGGAAGACCGATAAAATTGTTGGAGGCGCAGGCACCTATATTTCATTGGCATCTTCATTCTTTTTAGAAAAGCAAAGCCTTATTTCCGTTGTCGGGGGAGATTTCCCAAAAGAATTTCTAGAAATCCTAAAATCTAAAGGGATTGATATAAGTGGTGTAGAAATAAAAAATGCCGAAAAAACATTTTTTTGGTCTGGCCGTTATCATACTGATCTTAACTCTCGAGATACCCTCATAACTGAACTTAATGTTTTGGGAGATTTTCAACCCGTATTGCCTGATGCTGCGCGTAACGCAGACTTTCTTATGCTTGGTAATTTGAGTCCATCAGTGCAATTTTCAGTCATCGAACAAATGGCCGTTCGCCCAAAATTGATTGCCATGGATACCATGAACTTTTGGATGGATATTGCACTCGATGATTTAAAGCAAACACTTAAAAAGGTAGACGTTCTTATTATTAACGATGAAGAAGCACGCCAACTCTCTGGGGTATATTCTTTAAGAAAAGCGGCCACTGTGATTCGGGCTATGGGCCCTCAAATTTTAATCATAAAAAAAGGTGAGCATGGCGCCTTATTGTTTTACGAGCAAAATATATTTTATGCGCCTGCTTTGCCTTTAGAAGAAGTTTTCGATCCTACTGGAGCTGGAGATACCTTTGCAGGTGGTTTTATTGGCTATTTGGCTTCTAAACCAAAACTTGATTTTGAGACCATGAAACGCGCAATTATTGCTGGCTCAGCACTGGCGTCATTTTGTGTAGAAAAATTTGGAACCGAACGTTTATTAGAAATAAATCACACGGATATTTATAATAGAATGCAGGCCTTTGTTTCGCTATCTACTTTTCAATTAGAAGATTAATGGAATTACAAAATATTATAGATCAAATTACACAATTAAGCCAACAAGATGATTTAATTCAATTGGGTCGGGCTGCCAGTGAAATTCGTCAAATCTTTGAAGATCAGCTTCTAGAATTAGAACGTCAAGAACAAATCAAAAGATTGGAAGAAATTGAAAAAGGATCTTCATATGAGCCAACTGATTTTAGTCCTTTCAAAGAAGCTTTTTATGAGGTTTATAATCAATTTGTCTCAAAACGTAAATCGCAACTACAGCTACAACAGTCTTTAGAAGCACAAAATCTCAAATTAAAAAAGGAACTCATTGACCGTTTAAAGGAGGTTGTTGATAATGAAGAAAAAATTGGCAGTGCTTTTCAAGCGTATAAAGAAATTCATGAGTCTTGGAAAAAGATTGGTGCTATTGCACGAGATCAACGCGAAGCTATCCAAAAAGAATATTCTCGATTACTTGAGATATTTTTTTACAATATTAATATTTACAAGGAGCTCAAGGATCATGACTATAGACGAAATAAGCAGCTCAAAGAAGATTTAATTTTTAGGTTAAAACAGTTGCGAATAGCCAATATAACTCAAAGAGAATTGGAAGATCAACTTCGTGGGCTTCAGGATGAATGGGAAGAAATTGGTCCGGTTCAAAATGATGATTGGGAAATCATGAAAGGTGCTTATTGGGAGGCCGTCAGAGCCATTTATGATAAGATCAATGCATTTTATGAAGCGCAACGCCAACAATTAAAGGCCAATATCGAAGAAAAAAAGAAAATTGTTGCAGCACTTGCCCAAAGAATGTCAGAAGTTTCACAATGGGAGACCAACAAACAATGGGAAACGCAAACGGCCTATGTATTGGCATTACAAGCCCAATGGAAAACCATTGGTTTTGGAAGTAGAAAAGAAAATCAAAATGTTTACGAAGAATTTAGAGCACAATGCGATACATTCTTTTCAGCTAAGAAACAATTTAGTGCAGCTCAAGATGCAGATAATAAAGTTATTGTTGTCAAGAAAAAAGGGCTTATTGAAAAGGCCGTATCACTTAGTAGCTCTACGGATTGGAAACAAACGGCCACTCAATATAAAAAACTCCAAAAAGACTGGCAAGCTTTGGGATCAGCTGGACAGCGCTATGACAATAAATTATGGAAAGAATTTAGGGCTGCTTGCGATTCATTTTTTACTGCGCGCCAATCTTATTTTGAAAGTTTGGATGCTGAAAACGCACAAAATTTGGTAGTTAAACAAAACCTAATCAAGACCCTCAATGACTACAAGCTGCCTAAAGAAAAAGAGGTGGCCTTGGATGAGTTAAAAGAATTTCAAAAGCAATTCACTGCAATTGGCCCTGTCGGAATAAAGGAGGGTCAAGCAATATACAATGCCTTTAAATCACGAATGGATGAGCTTTACAATGCCCTAAAACTAGAAGGCCAAGAAAAAGAACGGGTTTTATTTGCTGCTAAGGTGGAGCAAATGCTTGCTTCGCCAAATAGGCAAAAATTGTTGCAAACTGAACGGCAAGAATTGCGTAAACAAATTGATCAATTGCAAAGGGAAATTTTGACCTTGGAAAATAATTTGGGATTCTTTGCTCGATCGAAGGGTGCAGATTCATTGCGCCAAGAAGTCAATAAAAAGATCGACACTGCCAATAACAAAATTAAAGGATTGAAAACCAAACTTAGACTTATTCCAAATGAATAGTTTTATCAATTTGTTATTATTGGTATTAAGCCTGCCAACCATGCTATTTTCAGTATTCGTTGGCTTTGATTTACCCGTTGATTTTTTACATACCACTGGCAATAGACTGCCGTATGGTAAAGAAATATATTTAGGACTTGGATTGATCATTTTAATCATAGGACTACGCCGGTCAATTCGCCGCTGGATGGGAGTAAGTATGGTGAAACAACAAGGTAAATTTGCATGGAATCAGGCCATTAGTACAGAGCGTAAAAAGCGTGTTTTTGTGTATAACGGATTGGAGGCTTTAGTTTTTGTCAGCTTAGTATTCGCTCATTTGTTTTTATCCTCGAAGGCAATTTTTGTAGTAATAGCATATGGCTTTCTCGCTATTGATGCGATCATTTTTGTCTTAATGAATCAAAATTCATTTCGTGTAGGTCTTAGTTCAAAGGCTATCTTGGTTGCAGATCGCGAAGTGATTTTGATTTATTTAAATGGACTGAGAAAGGTTTCTGTTAGTCAGCAAACCATTTATTTCGATTATACAAATGATCTTCAGCTTTATTTTCCATTGGACTGCCTAGAAGAAAGCCAAAGAAGTTCTTTCTTTAATTGTTTAGAAGCACAAATCGATAGAAATAAGGTCCTTTTTCAGCACACTAAGTAGAATTCGTACTTTCGTATAATGCGCTCAAGGATACCTCAGAGAATATTATTGGTTCGTTTCAGTTCAATTGGCGATATTGTTCTGACTTTTAGCGTCGCAACAACCATTAAATCTTTGTACCCTAATTGTAGCGTTGACTTTGTAACAAAGGCTGGGTTTAAAGAGTTATTGGAGGCTTGTGAAGATATTGATCATGTTTACACACTTGATGGATCACTTCAGCAATTAAGAAATAAAATAGATTTTATCCAATACGACGCTATTTTAGATTTACATCATAACCTCAGAACACGTCTTTTGCTTCGTTTTCAATTCGGCAAAGTGTATCGTTTCCCAAAAAACAATTTAGAGAAGTGGTTGCTAACTACTTTTAAAGTTAAACCTAAACAAATCAGACATATCACAGAGCGATATTTGGAAACGCTTAGGGTCTTTACCAAGACGAACATTACGGGAACGGCACCTAAATATCTTATTCCAACAGAAGCAAAAATTGATTTAGAGCAGACACTCCAATTAGCACCTAAAAAGTATGTAGCTCTTGCCATTGGAGCTCAGTTTGCAACCAAGAAATTACCAATTGATTTATTAATAGAACTGGTTAATAAAATTCAATTGCCAGTGCTTTTATTGGGTGGCAAAGAAGACACCAAGGATGCAGAGTTTATAATTTCAGCAGTTAACAAAAAAGACGTTTATTCGGCGGCCGGAAGTGCAACAATCCATGAATCGGCATGGATGTTAAAAAATTCTATATGCCTTGTTACGCACGATACTGGGCTCATGCATATTGGTGCAACTTTTGATATACCGATGATGGTTATCTGGGGCAATACAACACCCGATTTTGGAATGTACCCGTTTAATACTAATCGCGGATCGATTGAATTTTTTCAGAGTGAGAATTTATCGTGTAGGCCTTGCTCAAAAATTGGGCATCAACAGTGTCCCAAAGGTCATTTTAAATGCATGCGAAATCAGGATATTGATTTACTTGCAAAAAGAGTTAATAACCTTAAGGTTTAATTTTCAAAAAAGAGCTTTTTTAATTCGGTAGCCTCTGATGGCTTCATTTTCCCTGCTAAAATAAGTGCGAGTTGTTTACGGCGTAAGGCCCCGTCAAAGCGCATTTTTTCTTCTTCTGTTTCGGGGATAAGTTCCGGAACTTGAATCGGATTGCCATTTTGATCAACAGCAACAAAAGTGTAGATGGCTTCATTACATTTTTCTCGATGACCAGAAACAGGATCTTCCACAAAAACATCTACAAAAACCTCCATCGAAGAGTTGAAGGCCCTTGATACTTTTGATTCGAGGGTCACAATTGAAGCATGATTAATTGGTTTTTGAAACGAAACATTGTTTACAGAAGCCGTAACAACAACTCTTTTGGAATGGCGATGGGCTGAGACACTAGCAATTACATCCATCCAGGCAAGTAGTTCTCCCCCAAAAAGATTGCCAAGTGTATTGGTATCATTGGGCAAGACCACTTTGGTGGTAATGGCCAAAGTATCGCTGGCTTTATTCGCTTTCATAAAACAAAAGTAATCATTCCTTGTATTTATATTAATTGTCGTTAACCATTCATTTTCGATTTTCTTGTTGTATTTTTATCCGAACTTTTAAGTAATCTCAAAATAATCATGAAACAAGCCTCTTCATTCATATTCTGTAGCGCGCTTCTTTTCTCCTCCCTCACAAGCTATGCGCAGAAACCTCAACGTATATTGGATCCTCAAAATATGCGTGAAGGAGAAAACGTAGAATATTGCATTACACATAAAAAACAGGCCGAATTGGAAAAAGACCCTGTCTTTCTTCAAGGACTCATTGACGCTGAAGCAGAATATCAAGAGATTGCCAAAAAAGGCGGGGCGCAAAAAGGCACCATTTACACCATTCCTGTGGTTTTCCATGTACTGCATTTTGGGGGAATAGAGAATATTTCCGATGAGCAAATCTTAAATGCCTTATATGTTTTAAACCGCGATTATAGAAAACAAAATGCCGATACTGCCAATGTTCATCAAGAATTTCAAGGTATGCCTGCAGATGTAGAGGTGGAATTTAAAATTGCTACGATTGCACCTAATGGGCAATGTTTCAAGGGCATAACTCGGACCTTTTCTCCTTTGAGTTTTGATGGTTCAAGCGGTAGCACACAAGTCGATGAGATTATTGATGGAAATGATGTATATAATGGTTCATGGCCTGGAAATAAGTATTTGAATATTTTTATTTGTGCAGATATTGGCGGGGCGGCAGGCTATACTTATAAGCCAAATAACAACACCGCAACGAGTATGAAAAATGGAATTTGGATATTGCATGATTATGTCGGGGCTATTGGAACAAGTAGTGTTGGTACGAGCCGTACTTTAACCCATGAAGTTGGCCATTGGCTTAATTTGAATCATACCTGGGGTGGGAATAACAACCCGGGAAATGCCTCTAGTTGTGGCACTGATGATAGCGTTCAAGATACGCCAAATTGTATTGGTGTAAGTGCTTGCTTACTAAATTCAAATACCTGTAGCACTGATAATGCTTTTTGGGGTTTTGATATTAAAGATAATGTTGAGAACTATATGGATTATTCCTATTGTTCTAAAATGTTCACAGCAGGACAAAGCACCCGCATGCGAAACGCCTTGCAGTCTAATGGGACGGGTCGGGCCAATGTTGTTTCGGCAGCCAATTTATTGGCAGTAGGCGCTACCACTACTCCATATCTTTGTAAGGCAGATTTTTTTGCAGACAAGACTACCATTTGTATGGGCAATGAAATTCAACTTTCTGATGATTCCTACAATGCTGTTTCGGGATGGGATTGGCAAATCACTCCCAATACTGGTTGGAGTTTTACAAATGGAACTGATGCAAATTCTCAAAATCCATCAATTATGTTTGATGTTGCTGGAATGTATGATGTTAGTTTATCAGCAACAGATGGCACCAATAACGATACGGAGGCAAAGCAAGGATTTATTCGCGTACTGGGTGCGCCAACAGCTTTGCCGTATTGGGAAGGATTTGAATCTTATACAAGTTTGGATAATTTACCTAACTGGGAGGTATACAATGCGAACAATAACAATGCCTTTATTCTAGAATCAAATTTTGGACAATCGAGTGGAAAATGTGCACGTCTGAATAATTTTAATCAAGCGGCCTCCAATGTGGATGAATTAATTTCTACCAACATTGATTTATCTCCAATTGATGCGGCCACTGGTCAGGTAACACTTTCATTTCGTTATGCCTATCGCAAACGCGTCTCAACAGATTATGAATATTTGAAGGTATTTATAACAGGAAACTGTGGAGAAAATTGGGCGCAGCGCAAAACACTTGGCGGCAATCAACTTTCAAGTCTTACAAGTTCCACAGCATGGTCGCCAACAGAAGCAGATTGGATAACGGTGCATATGACCAATGTAACGGGTAATTATTTTACCGATAATTTTAGAATGCGCTTCAGATTTGAGGGCGAAGGCGGTAATAACTTCTTTTTAGACAATATCAATTTATATAGCGGTCCGCCATCAAATGATTTGGTATTGGCCACTTTGGATGAATTTGGATTTAATGAATTGGTATTGTATCCTAACCCAACTGATAACGATTTACATATATCTTTTCAGTCACAAGTTTCTGGCTTTGCAAGTCTTAAAATTACAGATTTGACAGGCAAGAACATTATGTCTTATCCAGTTAACATTCAGACGGGAAGCAACCTTATCATTACCCAAACTGATCGGCTTTCTCAAGGAAGTTATTTGATGATTTTGGAATTAAATAACCGCCAAATCACCAGAACATTTACAGTGAATTAGCGGATTGATTTTTTGAAAAATACTGTAATAGGAGTCGTGTTTTAGCGGCTCCTATTTTTTTTGAGATAAGTTTGGGATCTGCACTTTTCATTGCTGATATGCTTTTGAATTCCTGAAATAAAATTTCTATTGTTTTTGGGCCAAGTCCTTTAATTTGATCGAGCTCTGAACCAAGTGCGTTTTTACTTCTTCGACTCCTATGATGACTTAAGCCAAAACGGTGTGCTTCATCTCTGAGCTGTTGAACTAACTTTAGTGCCAAAGATCGCCTGCTCAATAACATAGATTTGGAAACCCCAGGCTTGTATATCTCTTCTAGTCTTTTGGCAAGTCCAATCAAATGAAGTTCATTTTGTAAATTTAAAGAATGTACTGCTTCCATTGCAGCACTAAGCTGACCTTTACCACCATCTATAACCACTAGGTTTGGCAATGGGGATCCCTCTTCTTTTAGTCGGTGATATCTTCTAAAAACGGCTTCTTTCATTGTACTAAAATCATCGGGGCCAACCACGCTTTTAACATTAAAAAGCCTGTAATCTGAATTGCTTGGCAAACCATTTTTAAATACCACACACGCAGAAACTGCATTGGTACCCTGAAGGTTTGAATTGTCAAAACATTCTATATACTGCGGTGGTTCTTTTAGTCCTAATGCTAGCTGAAGTTCGTTTACTGCTTGCATTGGTAAATTTTTTTCTGAAACACTTTTGTTTATTTTGGCTTTTTTTACTTGAAGTTGGGCGTGACGCACGTTATTGATTGCCATTTGAAGCAATTGTTTTTTTTCTCCAATTTTTGGGTAGCTATTCTTCGTGTCTGCCAAAAAGAGCGGCTTATCAATACCTACAATTATTTCTTTTGAATGACTTTCAAAATGTGCCTGAAGTTGTGGAATGAGTTGAATATAAAGCGTGGCTAATGGCACATCAAGCGGGTCAGAAACCTTGGAGGCGTAGGCATTTACGATATTACCCTCTTTGACAACCAAATAGCCTAACCAAGCCTCCTCATTGTTTTTTTCGATGTAACAGACATCAAAAGATTTTCTGTGATCTGAGACGACCATGGACTTGGCATGATATTTTGTAAGTGCCTCAATGAGTTCTTTGCATCGTTGGGCTTTTTCATAAGATTGAACAGATGCAAATGCAGCCATCTCCTTTTTTAAAAACTGTGTAAGAGAATAATTTTTACCCTCCAACAAAAGGCGCACAGCATGAAGGGTTTGATTGTATGTTTCTTGACTTTGAAAATTTTGACATGGCCCTGCACAACGGCCAATATGATATTCAAGGCATACCTTGAACTTATTTTGGTTGATTTTTTCCTCTCGCAAATCAAGTGTACAGGTTCTTAATTGAAATAATTCTCCAATGAGCTGAAGAATTTTATTCATCTGTTTTACATTGGGATATGGACCAAAGTAAAGCGAACCATCTTTAAACTTCTTTCTTGTCGAAAAAACCCGTGAAAAGGGTTCGTTTTTGATAACAATCCATGGGTAGGTTTTATCGTCTTTGAGCAACACATTGTAGCGTGGCCTGTAAGTTTTTATTAAATTGTTTTCTAAAAGTAAGGCTTCAAGTTCATTTCCGACAACAGTAAATTGCACATCGTGAACTTGTCGAACAAGCGTACGCGTCTTACCATCGAGGTGCTCCTTTTGAAAATAAGAACTAACGCGCTTTTTTAAATCAACAGCTTTTCCAACATAAATAACTTTCCCTTTTTGATCGAGGTATTGATACACCCCTGGATGATTTGGGAGCGTTTGAACTTTTGAAATAAGATTTTTTTGAAAATTCATTAACCCAAAATTAGAAACATTGTGCAGAATCTTTGGCACTTCTTATCTTTGTTTGATGCTAGATGATTTTATAAAGGCTGCATTAAAGGAAGACATTCAAGATGGAGATCACTCTTCACTAGCTTGTGTGGATCCTAATGCAGTGTCCAAAGCGAGTTTGCTTATTAAAGCCAAAGGCGTTCTTGCCGGTATGGAAGTCGCAAAAAGAATCTGTGAAATATATGATTCGTCTTTAAAATTCACGCCTATTTTAAAAGATGGTGATAAGGTTACACATGGTCAAATTGCTTTTAACATTGAAGGTCTAGCGCGGTCTATTTTGGCTGTTGAACGATTAATTTTAAATTGCATGCAACGGATGAGTGGGATTGCCACCCAGACCGCTTATTTTGTTGGGCTTATTAAAGGAACAAATTGCACGCTTTTGGATACAAGAAAAACTACGCCTAACATGCGTTTTTTAGAAAAGTATGCAGTTCAAATTGGTGGAGGAGCCAATCATCGTTTTGGTCTATATGATATGATTATGCTTAAAGACAATCATCTTGACTATGCAGGAGGTGTTGCACAGGCACTTTTGAAAACCCAACAATATATCCAACAAAATGACTTGAATATTAAAGTAGAGATTGAAATTCGGTCTTTAGAGGAGTTAGATGAATTACTAGCACTTCCTGTAACCTATAATAGAATTATGTTTGACAATTTCAGTCCAAATGATCTCAAACTAGCCTTAAGCCGGATTGATAAAGGAATCGAAACTGAGGCGAGCGGAGGGATAAATTCAGAAACTATTTACAAATATGCACAAACGGGAGTACAATATATTTCTGTTGGTGCTTTAACCCATTCAGTTGCTGCCTTGGATATGAGCCTTAAGGCAAACATTTAAAAGGCCACAGCTAAAAGCAGTTGATCTGTTTTCGCTACACGAATTTCGAAATCTTGATTAACTTTCCTTATTGAACCAAACAACCTGATTTGGCCATTAACAATCGCCCTGCGGTTAATTCTAATGTCATTTTTAAAACTTAGTCCCGGAATATTGGCAAGTTTGTAGACAGCTTCTTTAGCACACCACAATTCTAAGGCCCATTCCTTTAAAGACATTTTTGGGTTTAATTTTAGTTCTTCGTCTGTAGAGAATTTATCTACTAAATGAGATGTATCTCGTTGGAGTAGTTCAATATCGATGCCAATTTCAAAGGTTGATTTAGCCAAGCTGTAAAATTCTGGGCAGTGCGCTATAGAAATAAATTGATCTGATTGTTCCATGAATGGTTTACCGCTAAGTGCATATTTTATTGGGGTATTCAAACCCATGCAATTTCGCAAATGTCTAATGCCAATAAATTCTAATTTTCTCCTAGGATGACCAATTAATTGCAGCTGCTCTCTTTCCTCTTCGTATAAAAAGACATCCTCGTGATTAATTTCTTTTTGACCTTGAAGGGCAAAATGCAGATCGGCTAACTCAAAATCAATGTAGATTGACATTTTTTAAAGAACAATTAACTTAGTTGCAAAGATGCGCAAACATTCAATAGTTTTTTGGTTAAATCTATGTTAAGAATGTGGATTTTTTTATATTTACATTCTTATAAAATCGAGAAATAGTAAAATTTATACGCAGTTATATGTTGGTTAGACTCAAATTATTGCTTTTAAGCGCTTTATTTGCAGGCACTTATGCATTTTCACAATCGGGTCTTGGTACCCTTCGTGGTACAGTTACAGACGAGGCAACGAAAGCTCCATTGGAGTACAGCAAGGTTATTTTGAAACAGGCTGGTTCGATGAGAGGTAGTGCTCAGACCGATGAAAAAGGAAAATTCCAAATAAATGGTATTCAACCTGGTTCATACGATGTGGAAGTCCGAAATGCCGAAGGAGGTTATCAAACACTCACTATGGAAGGTGTTTCGATTTCTCCAGACCGCATTACATTCTTGGATAACCTCATGCTAACGAGTAAAACACAAGAAACCAAAGAAGTAAAAGTCGTTAGATATAAAGTCCCACTTATCGATAAAGACGGTGGTGCATCAGGGGCTGTAGTTACACGTGAAGACATTGCTCGTTTGCCAGCGCGTTCTGCCACAGCTGTAGCGGGAACTGTTGGTGGTGTTAATGTCAGTGAAGGTTCTGGTGCCATTTCAGTTCGTGGAACAAGATCTGATGCTACCTATTTCTACATTGATGGTATTAAAGTTCGCGGTTCTTCAAATCTACCAAAATCTGCCCTCGAAGAGGTGTCTGTAATCACAGGAGGTGTGCCGGCAAACTATGGAGATGTTACCGGTGGTATTATTTCTATCACAACCAGGGGTCCTTCTTCTGTTTACTTTGGAAGTTTTGAGGCTGTGACTTCAGGTGTATATTTAAATGGCGCCGATCCAAATGGGTATGACGGAAAAGTATTGGGTTTAGATAAATATGGTTACAACCTATTAGAGGGGATGCTTTCTGGTCCACTTTGGATGCAACGCGATTCATTGGGTAATAAAACGCGTCCGAGATTAGGGTTTTTAATTTCTGCTAATTATACAGATCAACTTGACTCCCGCCCTTTAGCTGGTGGGTCATACCGCATTAAAAAAGATGTGCGTGAAGATTTACTTGCCAATCCACTACGCCCTACATCAACTGGTTTTGGTACTTTCCACAATGCATTATTCTTAAGAGCCGATGATTTTGAAAAAACCGATTGGAGAATGAATGCTCGCAACAATGTATTTTCTGCTTCTGGAAAAATCGATGTTAATACCGGGCCTTCTGTAAACGTTCAGTTTGGTGGCTCATTGAACTATTTTCAAGGTTCATCTTACAGCTATGGCGGCTCCTTGCTCAACTTTGCCAACTTTGGTGTTAGTAAGAGTTTAGATTACCGCGTATATGCTAGGCTAACACAGCGTTTCAACAATGATCGTGAAGGGTCTAGTTCAAAAATAAAGTCGGCACTGTATAATATCATGGTAGACTATTCCAAGTCAATGGGAGAGTCTTATGACCCTAACCACAAGTATAATTTGTTCAATTATGGACATGTAGGAAAGTTCGTGACTACGCGAGTTCCTTCTTATGAATTTGATCCGGCTACTCAAATGTATGTGCACAATGGGTTCCGTGATGTTCAAGTAGATTTTACCCCTTCTGAGACAAATTCTGCATTGGCTGCTATTACCACCCAATACTATAATATTTATGAGAGTAACCCAATAGGACGCTACGAAAACCTATTCCAAATTCAACAAGGTAACGCTTTGCGTAATGGTGACCTTCCAAGTAGTGTTTATGGAATTTGGGCAAATATTGGTGCACCGTCCAATGGTTTTGGAAAATCAGAAAATGATCAATTTCGTGTAACAGGTGCAGGTTCTGTAGTTTTAGGGGACCACTCAATTTCACTTGGTTTTGAATATGAACAACGCGTGGATCGTGGTTGGACAAGTGGAGATAACGGCCCTGTGGCTATTTGGTCTATTGCTCGTCAGTTGGCCAATTTTCACATCCGTGAGTTAGACCTTAATTCGGGCACGATTAAAGATTCAGGTTCATTCAAGGCAATCACATACAACCGCCTCAATGCGGGTAATGCATATCAAGATGGAACAGGCGAATATGGAGGTCAGCTTAATAACGACCAGCAATCATTCTTCGATTACAATCTTCGTAAAAAATTGGGTTATAATCCGGCAGGTAGCGATTATGTCGATATTGACCAATATGACCCTGATTTATTTCAATTTGATATGTTCTCTCCTGATGAGCTTCTTAATAGTGGTCAATCTTTTGTATCTTATTGGGGTTATGATCATACGGGTAAAAAAGTACGCGGTAATACAGATATCAATAAGTACTTCAACGAATTTGACGAAAATGGCAATTACCGCCGATTTGTAGGTGCTTTCCAACCAATTTACATGGCCGGTTATATCATGGATAAGTTCGCTTTTAAAGATATCGTCTTTAATGTTGGTGTACGTGTCGATGTTTTTGATGCTAACCAACCAGTGCTTAAAGATCCATATTTGTTTTATACGGCAAAAACAGTTCAAGAAGCACGCGCATTGGCCTCCTCTGATCCAAACCAATTTAGCTGGGTAAATTTACCTCAAGGTATGGGTGATGACTATGTTGTTTATGTTAACGATGTAAATAATCCTTCAAGTATCAATGGTTTTAGAAATGGTTCACAATGGTATGATGCCACTGGGGCTCCAATTCAAGATCCATCTGTTGTTAGAGGTGCTGCTGGAATTGCACCTTGGTTGCAAGACCCATCTTTAGAAACACCTACTGCAGATGCCTTTGAAGACTATAAAGCACAAGTAAATATTATGCCTCGTGTGGCATTCTCCTTCCCGATTTCTGAAGAGGCCTCATTCTTTGCACACTACGACATTCTTACCAAAAGACCAACTTCTGGTTTCAGATTTAACCCTTACGAATATCAATTCATTCAATCTCGTAATGCGGTAATTAGTAATGCAAATTTACTTCCTGAGAAAACGGTTGATTATGAACTTGGATTCCAACAAGTTGTAACAAGGACTTCATCAGTAAAAATCTCGGCCTTTTATCGTGAGCAGCGCGATAATGTACAGTTGATAAACGTTTTTGAAGCTTATCCTGTAACGTACAAAACTTTTGGTAACCGTGATTTTGGTACTGTTAAAGGGTTGACAATTGCATATGATATGCGTCAGACAGGCAACATTCGTATGACCGCAAACTATACCTTACAGTTTGCAGACGGAACAGGTTCTAGCGCAACATCAATGTCAGCATTGATCAATGCAGGCTTACCAAACTTGCGCATTATTTTCCCATATAGTTATGATCAACGTCATGCCTTCAATGTAACTTTTGATTATCGTTATGGTAATGGCCAAGATTACAATGGCCCAGTAATTGGAAAAATGCGAATTCTAGAAAATACAGGATTTAACATGATTGCCAATATCAATTCAGGATCACCATATTCTGCTCAAACATTTATTACTGATGAAGGTATTGGTAATTTAAATGCAGGTATTAACGGAACACTCAATGGTTCTAGATTACCTTGGCAATATCGTTTAGATATTCAGGCCGATAAAACAATTGATATTGAATATGGTAATAAAGAAAATAAGAAGAAAACAGCCTTCTTACAAGTGTATGTCCGCGCTACTAATCTATTTAATCAATTTAATGTCTTGAATGTTTATCGCGCCACAGGAAACTGGGATGACGATGGCTATCTTGCGGCAGCATCGAGCCAAACATCAATTCAAAACCAAATTGATGAGCAATCATTCCGTGATTACTACACAATGAAAATACAAAACCCTTTTAATATTAGTATACCTAGAACCATTCGTTTGGGTGTCAAATTTGATTTTTAAGAAGCCTTAAGTAAGAATTATGAAAAAGCAATTCCTTGCCGTATTTTTTGGTCTAACAGTAGCTTGTTCTCAAGCTTTTGCTTACTTAGGCCCAAATGATAAAGATTATAAACCTCATGCCAAACCAAAGGCCAATTGTAGTCCTGCAACTGCTAAATTGACTATGAAATTTAATGACGTAGCAGCACTCATTGAGCAGGGGGGCAGTATGTTCCAAAACAGAGCTGCTGGAACGGCTGCTTACGAAGTGCCGAAAGGTAGTAATCGTTTTGCTATCTATGCAGGAGCCCTTTGGATGGGTGGAACTGACGTAAACGGTCAGCTAAAACTAGCTGCGTTGCGCTATCGTTCTGGTAATGACTTTTGGCCTGGACCACTTACAGTTACACCTGGTACAGGCACTTACAATCCAATTTTTCCAGTAGGTGACGACGCTACCCGAGATTTTGGGGAAGCCAATATTGATCCAGATCAATGTATTGCCTACGATAAATTCTACACGATTCGTAAAGCTGAAGTTATTAAATTTAATATCTGGTGGGAATGTGGTGCTGGAATCGCCACAGAAGGTTGTGATGAAATTACAGCCCCAACAAATGACGAGCTTAATCGAATTTATGGTTGGCCTGCACACGGTGATGTTTCGCGTGGGCAAGATTATTTCTTAGCTCCTTTCTATGACCGTGATCAAGATGGAAATTACAATCCAGACAACGGTGATCACCCTTGGTACGACGACATTCTAGGTCGAGACGACATCGAATGTGGAATAGACCGTCGCATTTCTCTTTTTGGTGACGAAACTCATTGGTGGGTATTCAATGATAAAGGTAATATCCACACTGAAACAAACGGTGATCCTATAGGAATGGAAATTCGTGCACAAGCTTTCTCATTTGCAACTAATGATGAAGTAAACCGCATGACTTTTTACAACTACGAATTAATTAACCGTGGAACCCAAACACTTTACAACACGTACTTTTCTCAGTATCTAGATGCCGATATTGGCAATTACTCAGATGATTACACTGGTTGTGATGTGTCTCGTGGTTTAGGGTATATGTATAACGGAGACTTGATAGATGAATCAGATGGAGGAAAGCTAGGGTATGGTGAAAATCCACCATCAATTGGCTGTGACTTCTTCGAGGGCCCTTATCAAGATGCCGATGGCTTAGATAACCCGGGCCCATATTTTGACGAGGCCACTCAAACAAATGTCGTACCAACAGTAGTTGATGCACTTGCCAACAATGGTATTGTATATAAAGGAATAGGTATTGGATATTCAGACGGTATCATTGATAACGAGCGTTTTGGTATGCGTCGTTTTACTTATTATACTTCCACCTCAGCTTACCCCTACAATGACCCAGGGCCAGCTGCTGAATATTACAACTTCATGGAAGGTCAATGGGCTAACGGTTCAGAAATGTATTACGGTGGCTTAGGTTATCAAGGTTCAAATGGAGTTACTACTGTGCTCTCTGATTACATGTTCCCTGGCACTTCGGATCCTTTAAATTGGTCGACACAAGGAGAAGATATGTCAAATGATTATCCTAATGGTTGGGACGAATCTACATATAATAACCCTTCTGGTGACCGTCGCTTCGTTCAGTCTGCAGGGCCATTTATTCTCCGTCCTGGAGCAATAAATAACATTACCGTTGGTATTGTATACGGCCGCAGCACTGACGGAGGTCTTATGGCATCTGTTGAGGCTATGAAGCGTGCTGATACCAAAGCTCAGGCCTTGTTTGATGCATGTTTTAAAATACTTTCTCCACCAGATGCACCGCGTCTTACTATTCAAGAATTGGAGAATGAATTGATCCTTATGATTGACAACCCAATTTCTTCCAATAACTACCAAGAAGCTTATGCAGAAATTGATGAAATTAATATTACAGACCCTACTGTTGATAGGGTGTATAGATTTGAAGGTTATCAGATATTCCAATTGAAATCACAAGATATTTCGATTGCGGACATCGCAGACCCAGACAAAGCGCGCTTAGTAGCACAATGCGATATTAAAAATGATATTTCGCGCATAATCAATTTTGAATTTGATGAAGCGCTTGGTTTCTCTGTTCCAGTAGAGAAGGTAGATGGCGAAAACAACGGAATTCTACATTCCTTCTCAATTAAAGAAGATGCCTTTGCACAGGGTGCACGCGCTTTGGTAAATCACAAAACATATTACTATGTGGCTGTAGCCTATGCCTTCAACCAATTTAAGGAATATGACCCTAATGATCCTATGCAGTTGGATGGACAAAAAATACCATTTATCTCAAGTCGTTTGAACTTTGATGGTACGGCAATCTCTCCAGTTTCTGCAATTCCGCACAACCCCATGCCTGAGGCAGGCGGCACCGCACAATTGATTTCTTACGGTTCTTCTCCACAGATTACGCGTTTAGATGGTTATGGCAATGGTAACCGCAGCTTGGAGTTCACCAAAAATACTCTAGAGACCATTTTGGCAGACGGCTACATGGCCAA